>OFHB01000004.1_pt1 | contig 163850 bp, 180 predicted proteins | sample 1521881 | NCBI WGS metagenome assembly OFHB01 (sample SAMEA3504090, study PRJEB24116) | mouse gut metagenome | biome: mouse gut; feature: mouse-associated habitat; material: faeces | place: Denmark | collected 2011
GAATCGGACTGGCAGGACAGGCCAGATTATAAATCTGGTCGCACTCCACGTAGACATCCTCCAGGACGTCATGCCGTATAAACTCAAAATAGGGATTCTCCATCAGATGGCGAATATTATCTTTCTGCCCGGTAAACAGGTTGTCCATACATACTACGTCGTTTCCCTGTTCCAGCAGTTTTTCACATAGATGAGAGCCGATGAAACCGGCGCCTCCGGTTACTAAGATTCTTTTGCGGTTCATGATTTTTCTCCTCCGTCACTTAAGGCTGAAATCTGTACAACTCTTCACACCATAATATACTTCTCCAAATTCCAAATATTGTCTTTAAAGTGCTTGCATCATCTTTCACTTTATGTTAGAGTAGTTTTATAATTATTCTACAACTCTAGTTTATCTTACACACCAAACAGTGTTTCTACTGTTGTTCTGAAAGAAAGGCATTTCTATGAATCCTGCAAATGACACATCCGTGACCCTCCCCACAACCACTACACGCTACAGGCACCATGTTAACTGGCATGAAGCTGTTGCATGCGCCGTAGAAATCGAACTACGTGATTATGCAGATCTGCTCCAGTTCCTGTCTGAATATGTTTTAGGCAAAAACAGCTATCGCATTGATCTCTTGATCATCAAAAAACTGTCTGATCAGGCTATCCCCAAAAATATAGCGCGCATTTTCAGCACCTGCAATCTATTTGAATTCAAAGGTATTCACTCGTCTGTAACCATAAGTGCTTATTACAAGACCATTGGATACGCCGGACTTTTGATCAGTCAGATGAGTCATTCAGAATCCACGCAATACAGTTCTTTAGATATCAGCATATCTTTCCTGACTTTCCGCTATCCGCGCAGGCTCTTAAGACATTTAACGAAAGAACGGCATTTAGCTGTTGAAAAATCCTCTGAAGGGATATATTATATTCTTACAGAGACATTTAATATACAAGTCATCGTAATAAGCAGACTGCCACCGGATGAGAATCTGTATCTATGTTGTCTTGCTGACGGTCTGCGGGATACTGCCTTGACCAACCGCCTTGCAGATGACTGGATTAAGCATCAGGGGCCGGACATTTATACTAAATATCTGAATCAGTTAACCACTGCCAATAACACTGTGAAAGGAGAATTAACCATGGTATGTGAAGGAATCCTAAATATGTGTGGAACAAGTTCCGCCGAAATTATCGCCAATACCAGAAAAGAGTCTGAAGCACAAATCAACGAATTGCGCGAAGCCAATAAACAATTATCTTCTCAAAATAATCGCTTGAAAGAACTCCTGCGGCAGAATAACATTTCCTTTGAATAAGAACGCCATTCTATGCAGCAGGCGTACCCGGAAGCATTGGCCTGGTACGTCTGCTGTATTTTTTCAAAGAAGGCGTTTCATTCTAAAGTTGTTACCGGATTCATCTCAAGCCCGTTGTCTATCTATGAGAATAATCCTGAAAGCACCTCACAACCTTATCCATTATGAAACAATTCGCATAAGTCAACCCACATTTACAAAATAACTTTATATATTTTTCCACACCATTCCTCAGCTTCCTCACAACAGCCTTTTCCCCCTTGTGAACATCATAAGGTATTTCTGATAGATCAGAGGAAAGGTATTTAATCAATTTCTCTTGATGCTTTTTCACGATTCTATCATCAAAATCAAATTGTAATAAAAGTGTAATATAAAATGAAATTATTTCTAAGTCATTAATATCATGTAAAATATTTAATATTTTATTATATTCATTTTGATTTAATTTTGGACGATTTTTAAAAAACATATACGGAAAATCACAAATATTACAAATAATACACTCATTGTCATTAATATCATCAATAATGACAATATCATCATATTTATAATTTTTTGATATTCATTTTACTAAATTAAACCTTGTTAACAAATGAATATAATATATCATTAAATTATTATTTAAATTATTTATTTGTATTACGTATTTCATTTATTTTGGTATTTTTATAACTTTTCCTGGATATTTCTGTTTATATCCATCAGAAGTTAATATTCAGATCATATTATTGTTATTTGGTTTTTTATTTATGCTTGCGTATCCATCTGTAAAATAAACTAAAGTCGTATAATCCTTATAATTATCGTTATAATATTGAATTGGTTCGTCAAATGAAGTACCTCCTCTACCATGTACTAATTCTGGACATTTTCCATTATACAAATATTCTCTTTGTATGTTGTAATCTGCTTCAATGACTTTTACATTTGCACCTGCTTTTCAAATATGATAAATTTCTGCAAAAAAGTCTGCTAGATCTTTAGTGCTTACTGAACCAGATGTATCAATTGCTACAAGAATTGAAGTTTTTTTTCTATGTTTAATTCCTGAACTATCTGGAAATCGAATTGATTCTTTTTTATAAGTTTTTTTAAGAGTTATGTCAATTTGAGTACCAAGTAATCTACGAAAATATCGCTTTCAATTAAATATGGGTGGTTTTTTTTCAAATAGCTGATTAATTTTCTCTTGAAGTTCTCCTGGAATCCTTCCTTGTGATTTTGTAACTTGTTCCGCTGTTTGTTTTAATGTATAATCAACTTGATTTTTTATTAATTCTTTTTCTGCTTCACTAATATCTTGAAAGTCCTTTCAATTATCATGTGAATCTATCAAATCGCCATCACTTAAATCAATTGATGTGGATGTATTTGAATCATTGGAATCTTGATTACCTTTAGCTTTTTGGTTGTAATTGTTTATTAATTGTTCATAATACCATTTCGTACCCATTTGAGTATTTCAATTAAATAATGATGGGTGAAATCAATTTCCAGACAATACTGTATTTTTATCTAGAAACCCATTTACTTCAAGATCCATTGAGATATTAGCTATCTTATGACCAAATTTATTAAATGAATTAAAATTATCAAATATATGTCCAAAGCAAATATGCATACATTCATGTAATAATACACATAATTGTTGATCGTCATTTAATTCATCTCATTTTTCAGGATTAATTACTAATTGTACATTTATTCCATTTCTTCTTACACCGGCAACAAAACCAATAGAATTAGAAAATATTTTATTTAAATTAAGTAAAAATAATCCATAAAATGGATATTTTATTAGTAGTTGTTTAAATGCTTTTTGAGGTGTCATACTTAAGTTAGTTCGAAATATTCAATGTTCATATTTTTAAAAGATTCTAATTGAACACATTTATCATTTATAATAATTGTATTATATTCACTCTTATTAATTAAATCAATTATACGAGATTTTTGTAATGGTGTCATATGTCAATTAATTGAACAATTAATTGTATTATGATGTTGTTTAATCCACCCTTTTGTTCTAATTGATAATCAATATTAGGTGTATTATTTATAATTATTTTCTGATCAATTAAACTATCAACAATTGTTATATGAAGTAAATCTCTAGTTAGACCATTTAAACCATAATAGGTGTCATCTGGTAAAATGTATCCTGCATCTATATAATCTGTAGTTGGTTTGATTATTTGAGTGTTAGAATTTTGTTAATTAGATATAATAGATTTATCAGTATTATTTTTTAGTTCTTTTAAACAAAATTCAATTTCTTGTTGAATTGAATTTAAATTATCTGTATCAAAAACATTAAAATGTTTATTGATGATATTTAATTGTTCAATTCTATTTAAATCGTTGTTTAATTGCGTGTAAATTTGTTTTATATTATAAATAACATCATTATTTAATGGTGTGTTCTCTGTAACATATTTAACAAAATCAACATAATTAAATAAACAATTATATGGATCAAAATTTAGTTTTAGTTGTTGTATGCAATTTCTAAGATTTTCAGAACCAAAATAAAGATTATCTAAACGTTGTATTTCAATAGAACATAATTCTTTATAATTAAGTGCATTAGGATTATTTCTTTGTATAAAATAAAAATCTTCGTAATAAAATATTCCTGTTAATAGACCATTAAAAATAATCTCATTTCCTTTATAGTTTACATTTAAGCTTTTTTCAAGAAATTTAACTGCAGAATTGTAATCTCAATCACATCAACATTTTTCTTGATATGTTTTTAATATTAAATCTATTATTTATTGTTTTTTCTTTGCAAATATTTAATAAAATTATAAATATGCATTTCTGCAATGGAATTACATTTACATATATCAAAATTTATAGGACATAAACAAAAAGACTTATATAAATTACAGTTATATAAAATCGATTCTACTAATTTAGATTCACCAGCATTTAATAATATTAATAAATTATTAATTTCAGTATCATTTAATATACAACTGTTTATAGAAGTAAGTTGTACTAAATCTTGCACATTTATTATAGATTCGTCATTAATATATTCTCAATATTTATTTTGATCAGATATTTCTATGTTTCGTATATGTTTATACTTATATACATCTATGAGTTTATAACGTCACATATAAGTCCCAATATTAAATTGATACATACTAGATAAAACATATGCTAATGATTCTAATATATTAAAATCTGTTGGTAAAAGATAAATATGGAAATATTTATTCATCTGTAATTGTATTATTCCATTTAATTATCGCATTATTATATTCTTGTTTATACTTTGATTTAATATAATGCTCACATAATGCAAATTCTGCTCCTTTACTAGTATGTCATTTACCAGCTGTATAGAGTGCATTGTACATCTTATCTTCACTAATATTATTATAATTCATACCAAGAATACCTAATCAATATCCTTCACCATTAAGAATATCTTTTGGATTTGGTGCAGATAATCATACACTAAAACTTAATCCAAAGAATACAATAGTAAAAGATGGTGGAAATTCAAATCTAATGTCATTATATGATCATTTTGTTTTTCATACAAGATCAATATCAAAAATATGAAATGCTGTTCACATAGGAAGAAAATAATGTGGTCGAAGAAACCCTAAACCAAATTTTCTTAATTTTTTACGAATAGGTCGAATAAATGCACAATGTCATTTATCTACATAATGTGGCAATTTATGCGTAGCAGTATAACGATATTGATTATACTCATGTACTTTACCAGTTTTATCTGTTCATAATGTGGTTCCAGTTTTTATCATTACTGAATCATGCACTTCATAACGATCTTTATATTTACCAAGTGTAATGACTGATCCACGTCTCCATACAGGAAGACATGGATCATTACGTCACTTACCAATAAAGAAATTAATTTTTGGTTTAATAAAATATTTTTTTACTTTATTGTATTCTTTAAATAGTTTCATTATATTAAATTTATTTCTTTAAATTGTTGTTCAAGACTTTTTGCAAGAAATTTAATATCAGGATGTGCTGCTTCAGAGCATCGTAAATTAAAAAAATGTTTTCAATCATCAATAAATGCTGTATAATATACTTCTGTTTGTGTAGATAAAGGTAATACAGATCTAGCTTCTTGTGGTGTCGCACCAGAATTAATCATACCCATATAACAATATTCTGCAAATTCACATGCAGCTATTCAATAATCAATAGGGGTAGCATCATCATATTTAAAATCTTTTAAATAACTCTGAATTATCGTAGTTGAATCATAACTCTTAGTGCATTTATCAAGAAATAATGGTTCTGATATTTTTATTTGATTGTCAAATTTATCTTTTGAATAATTACAATAACGAGTACTTTGCTCACAGATTGATAAAATTGTTGCATGACGATTTGCTTCACGAGATACACCAATATTTGTAAATCAACGTGTAGTTACTCTTTTTGCATGAAATTTAGTCGGTTCACATAGATAATCTAAATCATTTTCTCAATGATTTTCAATAATTACTCGATAATTTGTAGTAATATAATATCAACTATATGGTAGCCCTTGTGCATTTCGGTCGTCTTTATCAACAATTTCTATTACTTTACTTCAGAAATTATTTCTATACTTATCAATAATGTTATAGTAATTGTTAGTTGTACAAGTTATCGTTAAATAAACTGTACCATGTGCACATGGAGAAAAATGTTCTCTTGGAATAAGAACTGTATCAATAAATTTTTTTGCAGAACCTTCACATATTTTATCATAACTATTATAACAGCATCTTCCACCAAGTTCAATTTGTTTATAAATTCCTTCTAATCCAGGTTCTTGAGGTATAATTTCAACAGATGGTTGTATTAATTTCATATTATTCGTGTACGTTAATTAGTGTCATATATGCATTTATATATTCTGATAGTAATAATTTAAATGCTTTAGCTTTAGGATTAGATTCATCTCTAATATATATGGTTTTAAAGTCATATTGTTTTTGATCTCTGTCTTCTACTCAGAACTTAATTTCATACATATCTTCTGAAGAACTTGGTAATTTTTCTTGATAATATAATTCGTATCCTGTGTTCCTAATTGCTTGTTTAAGTCAATTCTCTAAATTCGTTTTCATATAAACTTATAATTTTAACAAAACTGGGACAAAAATCTGATTGATATAAATCTTTATTATTTTCTAAAATACACAACTTAGCTAATTCTTCTAATGATTGTTTATTTTGATGTTCTCCATCTGCAATGAAATAATTGGTATATATCTCAGACATAAATGTATAATCTGTATATTCAATACCTAACATATATTGAACTGCATATTCTTTGTCGTTTCATGGTGCAAATGGTTCATTAATAGTCACCCTATTCATTTTCGTTAATTAATGTGCACATATAACCTTCATTTTCAGGATATACTCTTTCTATTACATCTTTTGCTAAATAAAAAGATTCATCTGAAATTCATTCTTCTCAATCATCAACATATTGAAAATTTGAATTATATTGAGTTATTTTAAAATGATATTTACCCATTATGTTTTTTTAATTTTAAAATGCCAAACGCCATTGATCCAGTAATCATAATTGTATCATTGTTTGTCTTATATATTATTCATAGGTCTAGATCTCAACCATTAGTTGACATTGAATCAAATTCATATTTAAATGATTTTAATATATTTGCAACATATTGAAATCCTTCAAATAGTAAATCTATTTCCTGTATTGATTTATCCTCAATAAATTTTACAACATTATTATAATTTTTAGAAATCTCCATAATAAACTTGATTACAAAGTAATCCTTGGGATCTTCAATATTTTACAACACGATCACGATCATCATAAACACAAAGAACATTATAGTTACCTTCTATAAAATTATCATATATTTCAGATTTTATGATTTCGTCACTACGATAATCTTTTTCAGGTCGCATAAACAATTTTCAGTTATGTATGTCTGGACAATTTTTACTAATTCAAGCTCTTGTATCATTTTCACATTGCTTTGTTCCCATTCTACCAGATACAAAAATAATTTGAATTGCAGATAATCAATATATTTTAAGTAATTCGTATAGTTGTATATTTAAAGTATCCTCAGAAACACGTGAAAAATCATATGGGTTTCTACCCTCCGTATTTAAACAAAGTGTACCATCAAGATCACAAATAATTGCTTTAGGAAGAGTTGTATCTTGTTTCTTAATATAACGTTCTTCTATTCTTGTTATTTCTTGCTCAAATTCCTTGTGATAATATTTTTTATAAAACTGTTTTAAAGTTTTTTCGCCAACAGACCTAGATCGATTCTTATCACGTTCTAATGCTATTTTATATGGAACATAGAATTGTTTATACTCAATATGACAATTTAATTCTTTAGAAAGATCTTCTCATTTTTGAATTGTCTTTGGATTAAGATTGGTTGCATCAACAATGACATTTAATTTATTATTGATTGCAGATTTAATTGAATCTACTTCAACTATAGATATGTAATCTTCTCTTTCTGGAACTCAATATGTTCCAGTAGATTCACGTATAGAATCACGTGATACAACTACTCATTCTTTCTTATGATTTTCAGATTCTTCTAGAAATTCTTTAGTCCATGTAGATTTTCCACTTGCAGGAGGTCCTTGTAATATCAATAAGGTTGGTTTATGTTCCCATGCGCTTACTTTATGAGATTTATTTTCTTTCATTTTGAATTATTTTTTTTAATTTACTTCTCCTTAAAACATCATTCGTTAAAATTTCAAGTTTTTCTTTATATGGTCGTAAAAAATCAAAATAATATTTAAAGATTAAATCATCATCTATAGAATCATTTAAAACAAGTTTGTTGTAGATGTCATTAACTTCTTTAAAATCAGTAATTTTATGATTTTCTATTATTTGATTAGCAAAGGCATAAGTTTTAATAATTGCTCATAAAACTTTCTTTCCTTCATAATAGTTACATCTTAGAAAATGTTTTTTTGCTGTCACTTCTCCAAGTTTAGATTCTAATTCGCATTTTTCTCTAATGTATAGTGAATTTACCGTTATTGGTAATTTTATATATTCTTTATATATAAATTTTTTAGGTAAACATGAACATTCCCATGCTTCAATATCACAATTTAAGATTGCATTAAATCAATACTCTTTAACACGAAATATAAATCTACAATTATCATATATTATATTTGGATGATAATCTAATGTATTTTTTGTTTCAATAACGTATTTTTCAAACTCTTCTGGAATCTGAAAATTTTGATCGCAAATAATAAGAAACGCTGTATCTGGATTTAATTGTTGTAAATTATAAATAATGGAACCTCTATCATATATATAATATATTGATGGAGATTCCATTAAATAATTAAGAAATTTATTCTTTATCATTATTTACAATATTCTGCTTTACTTGTCCAAATTTCTGTTCTACATTCGGTGTAATTGATTTGGTTAATTCATCATCAATTTGTTTATTAATATCATTAAATAGATCAATTTGATAATTCTTATATGCACGTTGTAAAAGACTTTGAAAATAAATGTCTTCCTCCTTTGTTACAGATATGTAATAATGTAAATTTTCTATTTGTAAGAAATAATAAGTATAACTTCCATCTGATAATTGAGGTGTACTTGGTTCAAAAATACTTCTTAATGTGTCAGCTTCAATAATTAAAGATGTATCATCGATTCTTTCAACTGATACATAAATATCATAATCATTATTTTTGTTTTTAAAAGTATAACAAAATCTATTATTAGATGTTACATAATGTAATTGTTGTGTTTCAAGAATTTTTTTAAGTGTATTTTTCATATTTTTATATTTTTAATATTTATGTAATTTTTAATTTTCGTCTTCTATATTACTTTCACCTTTATCTAAAGATGCTTGTTCTGTTTTATTAAGAAAGTTGAAACATTTTAACTTAAATGCAGAAGATTCCATGTTATCTTTTTTAATTACTACTCCTTCATGTGGAACTTTATTGACGCATTCTGGAGAATCACATTCCATATAAAAAGATTTATCATTAGAAAGTCTTTCTATAAAGTTTTCATTAAAATGTATTGTGACATCAAGATCTGGATAAAGGTCTTTTGCTGGACCATAATAAAGTTCTGTTACTGGAACAAGACCTACTTTTTTACAATATTGTTGGACTTCTTGTGTAGAAAATTCATGAACTTGTCCATCTACATTTGTAAGTGTAATACGATATACTCTTACTTTAAAATGTTTTTCATGCGTATACTTTTCACCTTCCTTGGGAGATTCACATCCATAATCATATCCTTTTTGAATATAACCACCATTAGGAAGAAATCCTACAATTTCATAATACATATGCATTCCTTTTTGTAAGCAGGGTTTTATAATTTTATCTGCCTCTGCCCACACATCACAACCATAATAGCCAGAAGTTACACCCTCATTAATTGTAGCATTTTTAATCACTGTGCGCGAAGAATATAAATAATCGTACTTATTAAATTCTTCACCCACTAATCATTTTGCGATTCGCTGTCGAATAGAAAGAGGTTGCTTACAGAGTACATAAGCTGATATTCCGCTTGTTCCATGAATCTTAGAAGAAATTTGAATGATGTCATCAGGCAAGATTGCATTTGGTACCTTTTTTATAATTGTTGTATCGTAATGGAATCTAAACTGAGTATCAATTACACGATTAAATTTTTTAACATTTTTCTGATATTTAGATTCTTTAGAAATATTATTAGAAAGATTCTTTACTACTATATATTTCTTAGATATTCAAAATTCTTTATTACCGTTTTTAATTGAATCAAATTCAGTCCCAACTTTACAAGCAATTTCTTTATTTGTTACAGAAAGAATAAAATTTTGAAATGCGATTATTGGAAGAAGAAATCCTTCTGAAATACATCCTCTAAGACGAATGGCTTTTACACGACCATTATCTTCAAACATTCCAGTTTTATTTGGATTTGAATTTAACTCTTTATGTTTATAAAGATTGCAGTAACTAAGAAGATTGTTATTTATTTGAGATAGTGCAGGAAAATAAACAAATCGACCTGGTTGTTCATCAATCCCTACTATTATATTATATCCATCAACTGTACAACATTTGAGTTTAGATACATCTGGATCGGGATGTGGATGAAATGATTGAATTTCTACTATTTTTGATAAATAGTTTGAATTTGCATTTTTAGATATAATTAATTCCATTTTATATTATTTAAATATATTTATTAAACACTTTTAATAAAATCCTGAATATATTTTGAATTTACTTTTATACCAAACTTCTCCTTACACTTTTCAATAAACATCCTAAAGTTTTTCATAGATTTTTCATAGTTAAGTGTATTTAAAAATTCAATAACTTCATTTTTAGAAGGTTCGTTAGGAATATAAGGTTGTAATAAGTTTATCTCAGTTATTTCTTGTAGATATAAATTCAAATTTTTATCTTTATAAATTTCAGCTGCATCTAATCTTTCTTTATAAAGATCTAAAATAATGTCTAAATCGTTTTTAGTAGACGATTTAGACATTTTGTAATCAAAATCCGATTTTAAGTTTCGTGCACCATTTAATATCATTTCATTTTTAGTAGCACCTAATCGTATTTGTTGTTCTATAGTTTTTTCAAGAAACTTTTCAAAATTATTCATTTATATTAAGTTTTATACAAAGTTCATCAAATGTTATATCCGTTTCTTCAAATAAATAAGTTTCAATTAATTCTCTTCCATATTCTCCATATAACTGTTCAAATAATTTAAAAATTACATAATTATATAAATTATAAAAGTTTTCTTTTGGAGAATTATAAACATTAATGCCAAATTCTCCATCTAATTGAACTATGATATTTTCAGCTAATTGACATTTATTGATTATCGTTTTAAATTGATTTTTATTCATTACGCTTTATCATTTAATTTTTTATATCCTTTATTAAGATATTTTTCAATTAACAAATTATATTGAAATATTGCTTGTTCTTTAATCGTTCTTTTGTTTTTACCTTTTGTGATTACAATTAAAGGATGTTGTACAATTTTTCCTTTATTAATACTAGATTGTCTATCTATTATAAAAGTATGTAATTTATCGTTTCATTTTAGACTTAAATATAAAATTCGAACTCTGTTGTCTTGATCCTGAATTACTAAAACGTCTCTGTTTTCGTTCTTCTCGTTCACGTTGTTTTCTTTCTTTTTCAAAAAATCTTGGTGGAATTTCTGGTTCATCGTTGTTCTCATCTACTGGTTCATCGTATTTATGATAATATCCTTCAATAAGTAAACGCTGTTCCTCTAATTCTTTAGAAGTGTCTTTTGTTAGAATAAATGTAGAATCAAAAATTTTATAAAAAAGATCTTGTGATGGAATTTCAAGAAAAGTTCCATCGCTTTGTTCGCGACAGAACTTTTTCATCATACCTTTATTACAAGTAATACCTTTAATTATTTTATTTCCATCACTATCTGTCGAAAGACATAGATAAAGTCTTGCCATCTTTATTAAAATTTAATTTCATTAAACCAGTCATTAAGTAATTTATATGCATTTTGTTCATTCAACTTATGATTACCAAATGATGTTTCAAACATATTCATATATTTATAATATTCCTTTATAAGATTCACAACTTTCTTTTGATCTACTGGACATATTGTAGAAAGAATTTCTGAAAGTTCTGGAATAATATTATATGTTGGATATAATTCGTCAATCCTATCCATTAAATATTCTTTCAAATTCTCATTTTTTAATGTAGAATTTATATATAGTTTTGCTGAATTGTCATTTGTATTAATTACATCTTTATAGTATGTATATCTACCATTTATTGAAAGATCACCTTTAGTCGCAACAATAAAAATATTTTCTGCAATTATTAATTTTACTATAACTTCATTAAACTCATTACCAATCTCAGAAAGAATGTCACCTACTTTTATATTAGGAAAAGGTTTATCAAATGTTACTATTTTCTCATTTAAATAAGGTTTAATGACAACCAGTTGTGGTAATGAAGTAAGATCATATTTTGAAAGATCCAGATTTGTTTTGTTTTTCATATTTTTGTTATTTTTTAATGATGTGTTTTGAATATGCGTTAAAACAAGAGATGTACATCATTCTGTGTACGAGATAATGCAACATATTGCAATTGCCTTAATTCTTCTTTATTGTAACATTTATTAATATTCCCCATATCAATTAAAACGTTATTAAATGTTGAACCTTGACTACGATGTACAGAAATTGCATATCCATAATCTATGCTTTTTTTCTTAACAATTCGTTCGTTATAAATTAAATCAAAAGGAGTAAGAAAAGATTTATTAAAATCAAAATATTTTCTTCAATATTTGCTACGTGTTGAAGTAGATTTATTATTTGAAATAGCATCTATTCTACATTGTTCTAAAGATTCTGCAAGTTGATCAAAAACTTTAGATGGATTATTACGACTTAGAACAAATACTTTTGATAAATGTTTAAATCTACTATCTCATAAATATAATTCTCATCCAATTACTATAATTTTATTTAATTTATAATTTGCTACATGTTTTCTACTTTTTATAATATAATCACATGAATTTATTATTATTGGATTCTTACATTCATCATATAACGTATCATATGCAGTTATTATTTCATAATCCATATATTCTGGAGAAAGTTCTCCAAATAACATGTTTCTTATTAGTTGATTAAAAACACTTACACGTTTATTAGTATATGCTAATAATTTAATGTTATTTGGATCACGTTTTAATATTGAATTCTTAAATAAATTAATATTTGTACTTAAAAATTTTCTTCAGGAATTGTAACAATAAATCGATCCATTATTAGATATTGTCTCATTAAAAGTAGATTTTACTTTAGTGCGAAGAATATTCAATGTATCTAAAAGTGCACTATTTTTTGATTGACGATGAATATCTATAAGTTGAAAATGATTTTCACAATTGAATGTTTTTGCAATATTTTTACTATTTACTGGAGATAGTTGTGCAATATCTCCTACAAATAGAATTTTACAATTAAATTTTTTAGCAAGTTCAATTAATTTATCGTATAACGAATCGTTAATCATTGAACATTCATCAATTATTATGATTTGATTCTTACTAAAAATAACATCTGCTACATTTTCAAATATGATATTTTTAAAATCAAAATCTATGATATTTATTTTAGTTGTTAAATTTAATAACTGATGAATTGTTTTAACACTATTTAATACTTCTAATTTAGAAGATAATACTTCTGCTGCTTTATGAGTTGGTGCAGCAAATTGACAATTTAAATTACGAACTATACAAAATTTATTAATAATTTTGATTAATTCTGTTTTTCCTGTTCCTGCAGATCCAGATAAAGTAATCTCTTGAAATCCATCTGATTCTAGAATTGAAAAAATTGCTAATAAAATTATATATTGATCATTTGATAATTCAAATGATAATTCAGTCTTAACTAAATCATTAAGTAATTCTTCATACATTATTTTCCAGTACTTCCAAATCCACCTTCGCCTCGTTCAGTATTAGATAATTCATTCACTTCTGTAATATGTACAGGTGTAATTTCTTGTAATCATATTTGACAAACTCTATCTCCAACTCGATAAGGAATGTTTTTAAATGGATTATTATGAAATTCTTTTAGTAATTTATCTTTAATATTTTTAAAACTTCCTGGTTTGAGTTTTTTATATCAAGGTAAATTATCATATATTTCCATAGCAGAAGCTGTTATTCGTTGAGTTAAAGAATCTCTATATTTAAAAATAACTTTAATCTCTCCACGATATGTTTTACAATCAATAATACCAACAGAATTAGTTAAATAGAAATCCGTTTTATGAATACTAGACCGAGGATGTGCAAACATAGAGATTATTTGTTCTGTTTCACATGCTAATCCTGTTCCATATATATATTCATCTTCTTTTGCGTTATATTCAACTCAAGTTGCAGTTAAATCTAATCCAACATCTCCATCATGTGCATATGATGGAATTATTGCATTTTCTGATAGTTTTTTAAATTTTATTTCAATCATATTAACTTATTTGTACCTTTTCGTTATTATATGTAATTAAACAATTTTCAATCTCTAGTTCTAGATGACCATTAGGATGATATTCTAAATTAGCTTTTTTTTCAGTAATAATATTAATTGCGTCTTCTGGTGTTTCTGCAATTATTTCAGTTATAATACAACCATGACAAGGGATTATGAAATTAAATTTTTTCATTATTTTAAAATTCTATGTGTAACACATGTTAATTTACCAGTAGTTTTATTTTGATGATATAATTTACCACAAGTATTAGTAATACTTAATGAACCAAGCTTAATATAATCAAATGGAACCCCTCTAAATAAAATATCTGTGTCTAAGTCAGGAAATGAAGTATTTTCAGAACTCCAAGCAAGTTTAATTGATTTATCGTATTTAGATTCCAATAATAAAGCAAGGGTGAAGACTTGATTTACATCATAATCTCCACCCATTATATTAAAACATGTTATATTATTTGTATCAATTAAATTACAACATTGTTCATATGTTAATTCCTTTTCTTTATTAAAAGATTCTGAAACATTTACTGATAAAATTGTTTCGTTTAAACTTTTACTAAATTCAATAGACGTATTTATATACCACAACAAGTTTCTTCTAATATTAAAGATAAATTCATAGTTTTAATTGTTGGTTCAGCAATAAAATAATCATACTCACAAAATCCATGATCATCTAGAAATGCATCAATATTTGTTCCTTCTGGTACACCTCGTATTATATTTACTGTATTATTTGTTTTATGTAATACTGTTATTGTCATTAATTCACATATTATTAATTTTTCGATATATATTTTGATTTGAACTACCTCTATAATTTAATGTAATATCTCGTAGTTCTTTAACAAATAGTCCATCAATAAGAACATTACATTTAAATAGTAATTCTTTTTTAATAGGATCGTTTAATATTTGTTCTAAAGTAAATCCAGAATAGCATCAAATATTATTATTTGGAATATGTATCTTTGGTAAGAAATTTATGATTTCTTTAGCAGAATACATTGGATCTCCACCAGATAAAACTAATGCATTTAAATATGGTCGTTTATCAATTTCTAAATTAATTTGATTAATTAATTCATCATTAACTTCAATTCCATAATTAAAATCCCAAGTTACTTGAGAATGACAACCACTACAATAATGTTTACATCCAGAAAAAAACATTACTGTAGATACACCTTCTGCATCAACTAATGATTCATATATAACATTAGATATTTTAAGACTCATATAAAGAATGTTTAATTCTTTCGTTTACTTCATTAAATTTTCCTTTATTAAATCTATTATAATCACTAGTTAAATATCCTGTAACTCTTCGCAATTGACAAATATTGCTACTCTGACATTCTGGGCATTTATCGTTAAATTCTCCTTGATGTCCACAAGTTAAACAACTATCAATTGGAAAATTAAATGTTAAATAAGGAATATCTAATGCATTAAATGCATAATCAATTATATCTTCAATAGCTTTTGTGTTTTTAACAAAAGTAGAATCTAATTCAATATATGTGATACATCCACCTGTTGGATATTTACAAAAAGGTGCTTCTATTTTAAGTTTATCATAAATAGAAACTTTTTCTCATACTGGAACATGATGTGAATTAGTTAAAAATTCATGTGATGTGACATTAGGAATAATTCCATATTGTTTACGGAGTGATTTTAATGCAGTATGACACAAACCTTCAGCAGGTGTTGCATAACAACTAAAGTTTAAATTGTTACGTTCACTAGCTTCTTTGGCAAACTTATTAATTCGTTCTACAACAGATAATGCGAATTTATGTACATCTGTATCATATACATGATTTTTTCCAAATAAGGCTGTACACATTTCTGCAATTCCAATATATCCAATAGCTAATGTATTATGTTTTAGTGCATTATATACAGTTGCATCACAACTAGTTGCACCTTTAATTAAATTATTTTGATATAAGAATGGAGCTACATTTGGATTTTGATTTTTCATTATTTCAAATCTTTCTAATAATGTCTTTTCGCATTTATTTAAAGTATCTTCAAATGCTAGTCAAAATCCTTTTATGTCAGGTTCTGTACGTGTACCTAAGCAAATACCATATTCAATTCCTAATTTTGGAAGAATTATTGTATTTGGAACATTATTTCCACGTCCGACACGAGTGTAACCCAATCCGTGTCTATCATATCCTATAAGAGTCCTACAACCCATCGTAGCAAAGTATGTATCTGGATTATTTATATCTTCGTGCGCTTCAGATCAATTACAATTACATCAATTTGGATAAATACGTTTAGACATGGATTCTAACGCTAATTTTTTCAAGTGATAATTTGGATCACCTTCCTTAGCATTGACGTTTGTTTTATATTGAAAAATAGAGATAGGAAATATACTTGTTAAATGATGTTTTCCTATTCCATCAATACTAGCTTCCATTAATCATTTTGATACAAGTTGTCCTTCTAAGGAGGTATCTCGTCCAAAATTAATAGATGTAAATGGAACTTGACTACCAGCGCGTGATTCTAATGTGTTAAGATTGTGATATAATCCTTGACATGCTTGCTTACCTTCTTTATTTAACATATCTAATGCATATTGTTTTGCATCAGAATAATTATCTGTTATATTACTATTTAATGATAAATCTTTTGGAACTTTATCAATAATATTTTGTGGAGCCTTTGAAACATATTTTAAACCATCTTTAAAATGTTTACTATAACTTTTCTTAACAAATGGTGCTAAGTCATAATCAATATGTACAGATCCAACCCCTCCAAATTGTACTTGACTTTCACATTGAAATGCTACAGCTACAAGTTGACAAGCTGTTGAAAAATTAGATGGTGGACGTACATCTCCATTTCTTGTAACAAATCCATTTTCAAAAATTTGTTTAAAGTCAAGAAATAAACAATTATGTTGACCAAGTAAAGTTTTTTCTGAATCATGTTGATAAATTAACATTTGATTGTGACAATCTGCCATTAATTTACTAACACCACCTGCTTCAAATGCTAAATACTTTTGTAGATCAGATAATGCTTCTTTTTCACGTCCTGAAAAAGAATTTTCATCAACATTTGCATTAGCATTTTCAATATTTATTGCATGTAAACGATCATATATTTTTTGAATTAAATTAGAATAGCCATTTCTAATTTTATGGTGTTCTTCTCTGTATTTTACATAAGCTTTTCCAAGTTTAATATAACCTTTAGCAAATAAAATATCTTCAACTGTATTTTGGATATCTTCAATATCAATTTCATCATTTACAACAAATTTGTTTATTGTATTTTGTAATTGAACAATAAAAGAATAAGTCAATACTGTGTCTGGATTTTCATTAACTGCTCTACATGCCTTTGTTATAGCCGTTTTTATTTTTTCAATGTTAAATTCTTGTTTTGATTTATCGCGTTTTATTACTTGCATATTACTATTTAGTTATCAGTCCAAAAAGAGAACTAATTAAATAAGTTTTCTCTCATCTATTTAATATATCCTTCTTTTCATCTTGTACTATCTGAGCAAAAGCAGAATAATAATTATATATTGTTGATTCTTCAGTAGGTTTTATATAAAACTTAGAAGAACTATCCATATAAACATTTTCATAAGCCTTTACAACCATCGCTGGAGATAATTTTACTTTACTTCCAAATTTACTTTGATGACTATAAAGCATTGATTTAGTTATATAACTACCTAAATTTTTATATATTGAATCTTTAGTCACAGGTAATCAATTTTTATTCATTACGTCTAACTTAATTGGAAAATTATTTTCCAATTTCATTAAAGTTTCAATATCAAATTTAAATTTTTCAGTAGGTTTTAACTCCTTAACATCTAATCATCGAGAGTCAAATACAAAAAGATTGTTATCTTTATTCAAGTAACCTCTATATATTTTATATACAGGATTACGTATATCTAACGCATATACTAAACCATAAACTTCTTTGTGACCATTTATATCACATTGTCTAGGCATTATTGCTTGAATATTAACTCTATTATATGTTGTATCTTCTTTTCCATCATTTGTTAAAGTGACCTGTTTTGGCTCTTCAACTTCAATTATATATTCATTAGTAAATTTAGACATATAATCAAAAAATGGTTGAACATAATCTTTAGTTGAAAGATACTCTTTACCTTTAATTATAGTCGCTTTACCCATTAACAGTTTTTCTCTCGAAATTATCATTGATTTTCCAATAATAAAATATTATTTATCTCTTTTTCTCATCTCTTCTCTCTTCTTTTATTAACCAAAACATTTTTATCAAAATTATATTTTATATTTGATTTACTTAATTTAAATCCATTATTTATAAGATCTTTAATTAAAAATGCTTCTAATGTATGTGCTTCAGTAAAAGTAATTCCAGTTAAGCATCAGCATGTATAATTTTCATTAATAATATCTGATAAATTGTCTAATTTATGTGTAAATGGTCGTGATTGATATATATTAAATTCATTTCAACGACCCATACCAACATAAAATATTTGTCCTGTAATAATTCCTAAAAATGGAATTTTTCAGAAAATATTTGAATTATTGGTAAATATATAAACACAACTATTAGTTGTTTCAGTTAATCAAGATTTTCTATTAAATATTTTATAATTATCTTTCAGTATATATCTTATTTGATAACCACTTTTATAGTGTTTTATTGGAAGATTCATTAAAGATAAAATAAGAGCGATACAAATATATCGCTCTTATATATTTATTATAAATTAATTACAGTAGTGTTACCAAAAACAATATATGTTCCTTCTGTAGTATCTTTGGATGGAGTATAATCAAGTTCAAATGCAACTTCTTCAGCAACATCAATAGTACGATAAACAATTTTACATATCATGTCTTCTTTGTATTGATTCATTAGCTGTTTTGCAAGTTTAATTGCATCATCTTTTTTTGAAGCTTCACCAACAAGTTGATCTGTTGATTTCAATCGAATTTCATTCACTCTTTGAAATTTACGAGTACCATTAATTACATTGTTTTTAAATGTATATGGATGAAGACGAGTATCAGCAGAACCGTTTTTAACAGAAACTATAAGACCTGCACCTCTGATGTCAGTGAGATTTCTCTTTTCCATCATTTCAGTTGCAAATACCGTAAAATTGTCTCCAGATGGTTTACCTCGTTTAATATAGGAAGGTGTTACATTTGCTACAACTGCAATTCCCATTTCTTTTGCTTTTTCTTTTGCCTCTTTAATAGAGAATGCATTAATTTCAATTTTTTTCATATTTACTTATTTTTTTTATAATTATTAATTCATATATATATACAAATATACTAATAATTTTTTTATTTAAAAAAATATTAAATAAAATCAACAGATCTATCAAATCCAAACATTGTATGATAACCTACACGTTTAAGTAGTTCTTCATATTCTTGTTTTCCTTGTTTTAATAAAGAATTAGATACTTTAAATACACCTGTATCATATGGAGGTATTGTTTGAACAGCTAATATATTACATTCGTATGTTCAAGTTTTTTTATCAAATCCATATTTTTGTTTAGCGTATTCTATTAACACTCATGTATATAAAGCAAGTTGTCTTCCATAATGAAAATTATAAAAACTACCATCATGATTCATAAACGTGTCTACAAAATGACCAGTAGTTTTAAGATCGTTGAGTACTAATTTTTTATTTTCAATGTCAATTGTTCAATTATCAGCTTTTAATTTTAATTTTAAAACACATGCTTTATTTTTATATACACAAGCAATGTCCATAAAAAAAGTATCTTCATTAAAAGATTGTGCACATAAATCACCAAAAATATCTTTAGGATTTAATTTATCTAATAAAAATTTATTTCTATTACATGATTCAAGACAAGAAATAACTGTATTTCGATCTCTTTCACATAAATGAATATATTTTTTATCTTCATATAATTTATGATTTCAATAATATTTAAATCCCTTTTTAATTATATTTGGAATTTGTCTATCAATTTGATTAACATAATAACTACAATCAAGACATGCTTGTTTTATCGATTTATAAATCGATCATTTATTTTTACGATATTTTATAATTTTATCAATTACATTTCCTAATTTAGCAGATGGTTTATCTAACATGGGTGCTAATTCAAATTCATTTGGTTGAAGTAACATGCAATGAACACCACTACCAATTTGAAGACTTTGTGTAGTTTCACCATTAAATCCACGTAAATATGTTTTGGGAGATCCATCTTGTTTAGGATTAATTAATTTTAACCTAGAGTTTGATATGTAATCTTTGTATTTTTTTGAAAAATATACTTCATCACTAATATCTTCTCTTGAAATTGTATTAGGAATGGGGATTAATTTTATATCTGATAATTTAATAATCTTCATTTAAATTTAAGTATCTTTTAATATTATATTCTAGAACTAAACTATATATCTTATATACAAGCAATGCATCATTATTTGACATACGATTATCTATAAAATTAGTTATAGGATATTTATGTCGTAAATGATTTTCAGACTTTAATACTACATACAAGTAATTTAATTTAACATCAGATATATTAACATTTCATAATTTAATTAAGTAGTTAACGATGCAATTTGTAACACAAAATATACATTGACAATGATTAAACTGAGGTAATATATATATTTCAGGTAATCCACAATTTTCTCAATATTTCATTATAGATTTAAATTAAAAATTCGTCTATGTCCACAATTTACAAAAGTATTATGGTCATTATTCATTAAATAACAAAATATGCCATTATTGGTGGCTTCATGATAATTTTCTACTTTATCGTCAATTAAAATATCAATTTTATGTTCTTTTAATAAACCCACTTTACTTTTATTCCATGGTACTGAATAAACAGGTGCACAAGGAAATCCGTTTTTCTCCAAACATTCTTTTGTCCATTCATCTGGTATTGACCTTGATGTAATATAACAATATGGTTCAAAATTAGGTTTATGTAAAACTGGAAGATTTACCCAAAAGTCTTTATCATCTGTTAATTCATCTAATAAATCTTTCATTTGGTAACTTCCATCCCAATATGGAGTTAATTTAATATTAAATCTTTTTTCAAATGCACCCTTAAAATCAACACAAACGTCATCAATGTCTAACGCAATTCGTGGTTTTAGTACTGGACACATTATTCGATCATCTCCTTGAGGATATGTTTTAAAATATTCAGTTAAAATGAGAGCATTTGCCGCAACTTCAGCAATTGATAATATATTTTCCTCTGTGAAGTCTTGACCTAATTCAAATGCAGTCAGATGTTTCTTTAAAGAAGATAAAACATCTGACCATGGAAGTCCATATTTCCATTGATTAACTTCATACTTATTGAGTTTTTCGGTAAAAAGTTTATGAACTTCCATTAATCCATTATTAGGAATTAAATCGTATCTAATCTTTTTTTGGTTCATAACTATTTGATTCTGAGTTTCATTCAAGAAAGTCTGGATGATAACTATATATAACATCGTCAATCATCATAAAATAATATTGATAACGATTATATGTTATGATTTGTTTATTAGGAGATACTAATCCATATTTAATAAAATTATCTGTAAATAATCAATCTCCATGAAGTGTTTTTACATTAGAATAAAGCCATGTGCTATTATCTGAAATATAAACATTCTCTCCATCTATATGTATACTATGTTCATCACATCTATAGTCTTCTATATCACAACATCAGTGTATTACATGATCTTCACTAGAACATCCACAAGTAGAACAATAAGTTATGTCATAAGAATCTGAGTAATTTCCATCAGTATTATTTAATTTATCAAAATCGTCATTATATCGTGCATATAAGTAATTGCCGTCATAATAACAAATACTATCAATATAAGGCATTTTATTATATGTTTTACCACCTAAATCAATTTTTATATCAAAAAAATCACAACATTCATAATTATCTTCTGGTGAATATCATAAAATTTCATCATTCTCCATTAAACGTTGATGTTGTCTAATGTGCCATTTTTGGTCCTTTGCATAATTGATGAAAGTATCCACTAAATAATCCTTACATACATAGACTCTATCCATAAATGTCTTACCGTCCCATTCTCACAAAATCGCTCTACCACACACTTTATCATTTTTAAGCAATACTAACATTTTAGCATGATCTTCATATACTTTAAAATATGTATTACATTCTGGATATCTCATACAAGAATTACCAAGAGTTCCTTCACATTCATAATATGTATTTTCATTATAATAATAAGTAATATCTGATCCAGATACAACTTTAAATACACCAAAATTTTCAACAACTGATCTTAATCTATTATTGAAATTTTCATATGGTTGTTCTTTAAATTCTTTCTTTAATAGCTTTTTAAATAGTTTAGTTGGTTTTCCAGATTGTCTATTTTTAGTAGATCAGGTATAATCTCAAGTATATATTAATTCTTTTCCTTCTGGTGTATAAGTTGCTTCAAATGTAGGTTTAATGGTAATTGCTCGTGCCACATTAGTTATCATAGAATCGATTTTTTCAGAAACTACTGTTGTTATAACATCGTCAGTGTTTGTTGTGTAATGTCTTATTCATTCTACAAGTCTATCTGCAGTTAATATTTCTTTAGCAATTTCATCGTCATATAAATCAAATACAGTTTGTAGATGCTCTCTACAAGATGTTGAAAGTAATGGATATATCATATTAAAATAATTTTAAAGATTTTTTTCTAATGTCGATTAATAAAGTGTTTATCAGATTCTTATCAATAGAATCAGGTAAATTTGAATTATCAAATAATTGTTCAATCTCTCTAAAGTATTTGTTTAGTTTGTCAATTAATTCTTGAAGATTGTAGTATCCTTGTCTGATTTTTAATAATTCTTTTGCATTTGGTCGTTCAACTATAAGATCACCTTTTTCTACAATGTCCTTTGCAGTTTCCATGAGTCTTACACAATGCATTATATTTTTTCCATCTATTTTTTGATTATGGTTATTGACATCTACATAACGCTCTTCATTACGTTCTTTTAACCAAGTTTGATATTGATTATATTCTCTACAATGTTTTTGAAATCCATCTAGATCATATTGAATAATTGCTAATACACTTGCATCTATGTTTTTTGGAAGTGCAGATACTAACAATTCATCATTATTACAAAATGGATTTAATTTATAAGAAAAATCATAATCTCTTATATACCACAATTTATATAATTGTTTAGTATTATCAATTTTAGTAATTGCAAGTTGATGAGTTAATGTAGATAGTGTAATTATATCTATTTTATTAGATATTCTAATATCATTTTTTCCAAACCATAAGAATTTACAAAAATCAATAGGTTTCTTTCGTTCAGTTTTTTCAGATTCCCAATTCATTTTCTTATTTAATCCCTTTGCTTTATAAATTTGCTGTCTGGCATATCCTAAAAAGCTATTCTTACATTGTTTAGTCAAAAATAAGTACCTGTTTTGTAAAATTATATCAAATAATGGATGTTTTTCTAATATACATCTTTTTGGAGAAAAAAGAAGTTCTAGAACAGTAGGATTAGATGAACAAGCTAATTCTAGAAATCTTTGTATTTCCCAAAAAATTGTATCTTTATCAATAATTTGTTGTGGTTGATATATAAAAGAACCGACATCAAAGGGATTCTGTATATAAACGCCTTTGATGTCGATATCACTAGTTTCTATATTTGTACCATATGCATTACTTCCCACTATTGTCTTGAATAGTGGTATTGTCTTCTGATGTGTCATCTGTTTGTTTAAATATAGATATAAATTGAGTTGCAAAGAAATAGACTAATTTTGATTTATCTGATGGTGTTACTGGATTAGCAACAACTTCGTAATCAAGCGTATTTGTTTCTTTATTTAAGTTGAGATCTATTTTAATCTCATCATTTTCTCCTTTAAAAGATACTATTACTTTTTCCATAAAATTGTTTTAATTGGTGTTAAATTAAATGAACTTGGTGTAATTTTAATTGAATCATCTAAAATAAGATTTTTAGAATATGATTCTGGTGGATAGAGTCAACATTGAATTTTATTTTGGGATTTTAGATCTTCATAAAAATGTGCGCCAAAGCTAATTTTGCTAAAATCAAAATCACCATTTAATATAATGTTAAATGCATCTTTGGTATATTTTTTAGTGGACCTACCACTTGGCATTAATGGTAATAATACAAAATATTTTACAACATCTTTATATTCATTATAAATTTCACAAAATTTAATTGCAGATTCAACATCGCTAATAATATAGTGAATATTTATGTGAACGTCAATATTAGATAATTTATTAACGGCTTTTTTCCAAGCTTTTTCAATTTTATTATCAAACATGTTTGCAGATACTGCGACCCCACCACAATATTTTTCAGTATAATCTAATATTTTTTTAGATAAAGAACTATCTGCAGCAATAGTTATCCCATTTGTTGTATAATTTGGTACTATCTTAAGATCAAACAATGTTTTTAAAAATTCACAAAATTCTGGATGTATTGTTGGTTCTCCTGTGCTACCAATTGCACATTGAAACGGTTTATCATTATCGGACATTAATCCAAAGAAATATTTAGCTTTTTCGCAAATATTTGTATAGTCTTTACTGCCTTTTTTAGCTGCAACATAACAAAAATCACAACCCAAATTACAATTTTCTGTAATAGCTATATCATAAAATTCAGATTTATCACAAGGAAGCTCTTTGACTTTACCTATACCAAAACGTATTGTTTCTAAGTTATTCCATCATGCATTATAATTATACTCTAAAAGTATACGTTGTCTTGATGCCCAATTAAAATCTTTCATATTTGGTTTTATTTTCTGTTATATACAATTACGTAATTTTTACTACCTATTTTCTTATCCAATAATGCTTTTAATCCTTCTTTATAAAAAGTTTCTACATCATAATAACTATATGGAAGTTCTATTTCAATCCATTGTTCTGGAAAAGAATTTATGAATTCTTCTGTTTGACCATAAAACCAATAATCACGTTCTTTTTTGTTACGAAGATGAACACATGGTGTTATCTCAGATTCTTGTATTTCAAATATAATGTTAATTCAACTATATATTTTGTCAAGATGATTTTTGGAATGAATGTATGCAAATATTTCAGAAGAACTATTTGTAATTATATCTGAAATTGATTGAATAGGAATTAGAATTTTAATCATATGATTTTTTGTTTAAATAATAATTTTTAATTAATTTATAAAATAAATTTTTTGAAATTATTGCACACTCTCCTATAGATTTCATGTTTATATTTCCATTAATTTGTTTATTTCATAAAATACAAAAAAGGTCATTATTTCATGTAGTTTGTTCTCTAATTGTAAAATAGGATGGAGTTGCTTTTGTTTTTTTTAATTGAATACCAAGTGGTAATATACCATTTATGTCTATAAGATCTATTTTATTATCATCTGTTGATTTAGATTCACTTCTAGATGTCTTTATTCCTTCAAATCCTAATTCTCTAAGTTCTCGTGCTATTTGTCGTTCATATGAATTTCCCTTACATTTTTGGTATCTACCAGAACGTTTTCGAACATTAGATTTAATTTCTTTAACATCTTTTTCCTTAATCTTTTTTTTCATTTAGGTAATAAGATTTAGCTTGATTAATTAATTCTAAAGTTTTTTCATGACCATATTGTTTTCTAAAATCAGATATGTCTTTTACATTATATTTTTTTGGAATAAACGTGATAATTACATCATATTTTCTACGAATTTTAGCTAAATTTCTTAATCCTGGTTTATCGTTATCGTAAAAAACAAATAAATGTTTAAACTTTTGTTTACAACGAAGATATTGTTTTTCTGTTAGAAATAAATTTTCAGAAATTGGTGCAATTGCAGAAATACCATATTCATATAGCACCATTACATCCTTCATTGATTTTGTAATACAAAGCACATCTCCTCCATCTTTTGGTAACATATGTGCACCTTGTAATTTATATGACTTTCAATTTGATATAAATTTATATTTTTTACCAGGAAAATAAATTCTTCAATTTTCTATGTTAGATGTTGTTATTCCACCATAATAACCAAAAACAAGTTGGTGATTTTTTTCAATATGAAATAAATTATTATTTAAAAATACATTTTTACATGAAAATACTTTAAATTTTTCTAATGTTTTTTTAGAAATACCAAATGAAGCTCATCAATTTAATTCATATTTTTGAAATGAACGTATTTCTACTTGAATTATTGCGTCTTCTGTTTCTTTAAATATTGTACCTGTATATTTAAGTTTTGGTTTATTTATTTTAAGATCTGGACGCTTAATTATACCAAAATCATTAGCAATAATTGAAAGAGCTTTCGTAAATCCACATGAATAAATATACATTACAACAGCAAACACATCTCCAATAAAAGCACCTGAAAAATCTTTAAAAATTAATCGACCATTTTTATTTCGATAATAAGCACAAGTACTATGTCTATCTGTTCGAATTGGACTTTTAAAAAGTCCCTTCTTAACAGGAACACCTAAGTAATGTTCCATAAGTTGTTCTTCAGGAATTTTGTTAAGAAGGAACTCTTTTGTTATATTAGGTTGTAATATATATTCCACTAATATTAAAATGGTAAATCATCTGATGAATCTCCACCAAAATCAGCATTAATGTCTGCAAGAAGATCTTTTGTAGCTTGAGATTGATTAAATGTATTCATGTTGGTTGGTTTCGCATTTTTAGCAGCTTCTACTTTCTTGAGTTCTGTAGAAGAAAGAACAAGATCCTTACCAATAAACCTTGTAGCAATACCAAGATTTCCATCTTTAGTTATACGTGCTGGAAAACTAGGAATTTGATTAAAATTACCATTTGGAATAAGTTTAAGTTGAGTAGCAGTTCCACTCTTTGAAGATGTGATTTTAGATATGTTTTTTACAATATCGACAAATGTTGTACCCAATCCCTTTTCACTTGCATAAATCTTTTCAAGGACTTCTGGATCAATTGCTTCAAGAATTTGTCTAATAATAATCATAAACTGCTCTACTTGTGAAGGATTTTCACCATATTGTGTTGATGTTCTTTGATCACTTGTTGGTTCAAAGAAATTATGTGAATATTCACCATAACCATCAACATCTACTGTAAGTTTCATTACATTGTATTTAGTACCATCTTTTCCAACAATTGTATCAAGAGATACACTCTTAAATGTTACATCGTGGATACCTGCTGAAAGAAACTTACCACCATCTTTTACCTTTTCTGTAGATTTAAAATTATATGAAAAATTTGTCATAATTGTAATACTTTTTTAATTTTTTTAAAATGGAAGATCATTATCTCTAATGATCGAATTAATCTCATCTTCTAGTTCATTTATATGATCATTTATATCATTTAATGAACTTTCTTCTACATCATTTGTTTGTTTTTCTTGTTCAAATTTAACAAGCTTAAACATATTGTTTTTAAATACTTCAAGAATAAAAATAGAACCATACTCTAAAAGTGTGGTTCTATTTTGTCCTTGAAAACGAATTGTAGACTTTTTACTAAGTAGCAAGCCTGATTCTGGATCATCAAAAACTTCTGATTTTCCAATCACTGGAAATGTCTCTTCATTATTGACAGTCCAGTAGTTTACTGCAATTCTATCACCAGCAACTGCTCCGATTAGTTCAAGAGCTGATTTTGAAATAACAAGAGTGTTATTTTCAATACTGATTATTGGAAGTGTAGTGTTAATTTCTGGTTGATCTTCTACAGAAATATTAGTTATTTTCTTAGTAGAAGGATTAAAATCAAATGAAATTTTCATTTAATTAAATTTTTAGTTTTGAAGTGATGGGTATATTCTCTCTCAATGATAAATTAGTGATCCGTCTTCTTGCATTTCACCAAGAATTATATCTTTATTACGAAGATGTTTTGGACGACTTCCACATTCAACAAATTTATCATTACTATTAAAACTTAATACTGTATCAGAGTTATCGTTTCTATACAATCAACCAATTGCATCAGAACGAGAAGATAATACACGTCCTGTTTTACCAGAAAGATCAATACCTTTAATTGGTATATCACTATCAGCAATAGCAGAATCTTTGGTATGACATACAAGAATAATATTAGGAGCACATTTAGAAACCATATCTATCACCATTTCCATAGCTTCACGAACTTTTACATGACCTTGACCCATAGGAGCATCAAGTATATTTTTACTTGTAAATTTAGATCCAGCTGGTGTATCAAGATATAATTTAAGTGCTAATGGTTTTACCATTTCTTCTAATGCAGTAATTGTATCCAAAACAATAAATTTGTATGGATTTCCATTATCTTTTATTGCTTTACAAATTTCTTTAAGTTCTTGTACAGAATTAGCTTTTATTTTTACTGCATCAATATAATCATATCCACCTTGCTCTAAATCTATACATAAAGCATTAGGAAGAGTTGCTAATGCCGAACTCTTACCTTGTTTTGGTTTTGAATAAATAATAAGATTTTTAGGATCTTCTAAAGTCGCTGGAACGATATTAGTAGGTAATTCAATTGCCATTTTAAAATTTAAACGAATAATTTAACGCATCAGATTCTTTTTTATCTGATTTATCTTCTGTATCTTTATCTTCTACAATTGAATCTTTTAATCCATTTAAATGAATGTACTGTTTATAATCTGTAATCTTATCTGGTTCTGGTAATGCTCGAAATAATCCAAGTTCACCAAAAAAATTTACAGGAATTGATTTATCTGATGCGCCATGTCTATTTTTTATTAATTGAATTCCTCGACATCTATCCCTTAGACCTTTAAATTCACTACTTGGATCAGGATTAATTATTTCATATCCAGCTCAAGTCTTAAGTTTAAATTTAAGTGGATAATAAACACCAATACACACCTCACAATCATTAAAAGTGTTACCAGTGTCCTTTAATCCTTCAGAACTACTTTCAGTTAGCCCTGCTTTAATTCGATCTATATCAGAGGAAGTTCTATTTTCTTGTTGTAACATAAAAAATGAAACTTGACATTTTTCTTTTAATGTTACAGCATATTGTGACATTAAATCAATTTCTGCTTTTTTTGTTCTACCATCACTACAAGTGATTAGACCAACATGATCTACAACAACACTTACTCATTGATTTGGATTATTCTTAATATAAATTTTTCTTCTACCTTCATCTATTTCTTCAAATGATCCTCATAAAGATAATTGTGACATTATTGTATGATAAAATGACTTAGAAGTAAGAGTTTTATCAAATATTATTAATTTTTCGGAAATTGATTTCAGTCATTTTTTACCAGCTTTTACATATTCATATTGTTCATTGGTTAAAATGTCTTTTCATGACATTAATTCTGAATATGATATTACAACATTAAATTCCTCATAGAGGTATAAACATAATAACTTAGCAAGTAATAATTCTGCACTTAATTCTAAACTAAAATAAATATATTTAATATCTGATTTAGGATTATCTTTTAATGGCCTATATATGTAATAATACAAACATACAGCTGTTTTACCTGCACCACTTAAACCAAATATGAGAGTATATATTCCTTTTTGTAACCCTCCAGTATATTCATCTAATTTATCCAATCCTGTTTTTAATCCAATATTCTTTCCTTGTCGACCATTGTCAATCATTTTATATAAAATGTCAACATTAGTCATAACTTAAAATTGAATCAACAGTGTTAATAATATTTGGGTTATCTCTTAATTCTTTTAAATCATTTCATTTATGTGATATAACAAAAGATAATATGCCAAAGTTAATGTAATTGTTTTCTTTTGCTCACTTTAGAATATCTAAAATTTCTTCATGTTTTACTGGATCATGTCCAATTTGCACTGAATAAAAGAAGAAAAAATTTTCAAGAGAATCAAACTTTTTACTCACATCTTTCAATGAAGCCATTTTTCCATTAATTGACACTCATGCTGGATATAAATTAAAAAGTTCTTGTCCCATTTTTCCAGAACATTTGTTTCAAGATTTTATAAATTTTTTACTAAATTCTATAGCATTTGGTTCATATGTAACTGGATTATAATTTTTATGAATTATACCTTTATCTTTAAGAGAGTTAAATAACGTCTTAAGTATTTCGTGTCCTCCATTATTATATCATTTGGCGAAATACTCAGAATGCCCTTCTTCGTCTCTTGCAATAAAAGTTAAATAAAGTAATAATAACTCATTAGCGTCAATGTGGTATTGTGCTAATAAATTTAAAATTGTATTTAATCCCACTTAAAATAAATTAATAAATTTTTTATTAGCGAGATTGTTTATATCATTTTACATGATTTTATCAATTGTTAAGCTATCTGTACATTCTCCATTAACATCTAACTTTCCAGAACACCACCAGTTTTTAAATTGAAGTGGTGATTCTATTGTAGGTGCATATTCTCCAATTCCAAACCATCCATCACACTTTGTTTCAAGGAAGATTTCTATCATAGGAACAATAGTTTCATACGATACACCATATATAACATATTCTTGACTAGTTTTATATAAAAAATCATATTCCTCTATAACAACTTCTAATAATTTTTTTAATTTTTCATCAACATCATCCCATTTAATAATATTTGTAATTAAAACATCATATTGTCTTGATGTGGTTATTTTTCCATCATCATAACATTTATATATATTATATAATTTTGGTAATTTAGTCATATATTAATATGTCAATTATATGATTAAAAGTGTTTGGATTTAATTAAAGTATATACTTAATATCTAAAAGTTAGATCTTCAAGAATCTCTCTGTTACGAATTTGTATTTCTTCTCCAGCTAATACTTTGTCAAGTTGATTTTCATCTATTACTTGAACATTATTACCTTTTAAAGAATTTTGAAATCATTTATATTCTACAGTATCCTTGATAACTAAAGTAAACATTTCTGCAGTTTTTCCTTCTTCTAGTCGACATATTCGTCCAAATCTCTGTGCATGTCGTATCTTAGAAGAATCTGTTGAAAGAACAATTCCTACAGAAAGACCGCGTATATCTACCATACCACTACAATTTTCATTGCCACTAAGTGTTTGTGGTCTGGACTATATCTTTTTCACCTCTGCATCTAGTCTCTACGGCTGAATCTATAATAAATATAGCCTATGCCTCGGTATTACCATCAACATTACTTGGGAAGGCTTCACCGATATTCAGAGGTTTCTGGGCGTAATAATATTTAAAAGTGTAGTTATCGATTGCTTGTTTCTTTCCAGATAAAAGATCTTTGATAAAATATTTAGGAATATTAATATTTTTCAAAGCTTCTATCTTGCAAATTAACTAACATGTTTTTTCTGGTTTACCCACATCTGCGGCTTTTGAGGAACTTAAAATTCCACAATCAGCTTTATTAAATCTTTCCATCATTTCCTCATTTTTTTGTTTAGATTTTTTAGAATGAAGAATGTATGGTGTATTAAATGTTTCAGAATCTTTAATAGTTGCTGAAAAAGTTATTATCTTTTTGTCCTTTCTAGCATTAATAATTTTATTTGCAATTTCAAACTTCTTTGGATGACTCATTATAAATTTCTTACGACCTTGTAACATTCTCATTCAATCCATTGAAATTACAGTTAATTCTTTTAGCTTGATATTTTGTTTTTTGGCATATTGTTGTCTATATTTAAAATTAGTCGCACATTTCATTGCAATATCAAATTGATAATCAAAATGACTAAAATAACCTAGAAATTTACAATTCATTTCATTATATTTAGTTAGATCAACATCCAAAAGTACACAATATTCTTTATAAGGACTAATTCAATTATTTTGTAATGCGTCTTCAATGGTAACTTCATCACAAACAGGACAATACTCTTTTATTATATATTCTTTACCATCTAATCGTTCTAACGTTGCTGTTAATCCAAGAATCATTTGGTAATGTACAGATGTAAACACACGAAGATATGAATCACTTGCATATAAATGTATTTCATCATTTACTAATAAATCTACATTCCATCTTTGTTTTATTATAGAATTTATTATTTCTACTTTTACATTATTTAAAAGATTTAATTCTTTAACTTTTTCAAGTCATTGTTTTTTTAAAACTTCTGTAGGAACAGTGACTAACACAGTTAAATCTTTTTTCTTTTGATAAAGTATCTTGATAACTTCTAATGCAGTACGCGTTTTACCAAATCCTGTACAATATATAAGTGTTGCTTGTCCTCCAGATTGAAATCATTTTTTAACGCCAGTTAATTGTCGTTCTGTACGAGTAATCAATTAAAAATATCGTATTTTATCACAATTCATACAATCAAATGTTGAACACATATCACATGGAATTTCATATATGTAATTATCAGGCGTTAATTCATTCTTTTCCAAATTTTTTGATTCCGAAGGATTTAAATTTATTGTAGTATTGTAATTATTTTGAAAATCATTTCCATAATTATAATACCTACCATAATATGAGCCATAATAATCAATTTTTACATCATATTGTTTATCTAATGGAACATTATTGATAATATCTAACATAAAATTAATACAATTTTCAAGGTCACTTAAAACTAAATGTTCATTAAAAGTGTGTTCTTGTTTGTATCCACATGATATATTGACACCAGATATTTTAAATTGTTCAACTAATACACCAACATCTGTAAACGTTCCATAATTTTCAGAATAACCAAATTTCTTCATAGATTTATTAATTTTCTTAAGAAATTCTTTTGAACAAACATCAAGACAATTAGTGTTTGTGATTAAATCGGATTTACCTCTACGATCTGCTTGAAGAAAATATGCAACATCTGCAAAAAAGTCTACATTATATGCAGCTTGTTGTGCTCCAACTCCACCAATTTCTTCTTCAGTGGTAAGACAAATTTTTAAATTACTTACTTTATTAAGTATTTCTAACGCAGCATAAATGCCACACGAATCGTCTGCAGTTATTCCACATCTTGAATAATCGTTTACATGTTGACCCATTAATACACCATTATGATTGACGATTGTCCTGTCACCCTTTCAAGTAATAATACAATCTGTATGTGCAATTATACAAGGATAGTATGTTGGATTTGTTGTATTTTTTGTAATGAATAAATTTCCATAATGATCTAGTTCAAAAGTAAGATTTGGTACCCCATGTAAGTAATTTCATATAAAATTAAGTATAGGATATTCATTTTTACTACTACGATCAATTAATAGAATCTTTTTAAGTAAATCTAAATTTATTTTCATTTTAAAATAGTGATAATTGTTTTGTTTCTAAGACGTTTAATATTTTGTATATTTCAGTAAGATAATAAGCATAATTAATTTTTCGCTCAGAAATCGGTTTATCATCAAATTCATTTAATAGTGTTACTGCTGAAGAACACATTGAAATATAATTTGATCTTAATCCATTCTGTTTATTTATCTTACATTTTTGAAGTCTTGCACCATTTGTGGACATATAATATCTATTTATATGTCTTATAAGTTGTCCCCCATATTCAACTTCATAATCTTTACTTACTTTTTGATAAGTAAGAAACTGATTTATGTCTGTTTCATTATATACTGTTTCTTCAGGTGGTACTCCAGAAACTAATTTTGCATTTATTGCTTTTGGTATTATTGTTGGTGCCATACCTCTACCTAATGAAACTTTATCAATAAACAAACCTTTCTTCTTAATTAAAGAAGGCTCTTTTGTTTCCGAATAACCTTTTTGTACTCCAACATAATCATTAATAGCAAATTGATAAAATCTTTCAAAATATTCAGTTTCTAAACCAATTTTTGTAATTGTCGATCAGTTATCAAATATTTTTTGAAGTTCAGGTATACGTGATTCTTCTACAATATATAAAATTCCATCAGTATTTGTTTGACAAATTTTACAACCAAATAAAACCAATTCTTCCAATAACATAATCATCATTAATTGACAATTAAGTCTTAAAGTAATGGCCATTTTTGGATCATAACATCATGAAAATTCAGATTGTAAATTTCCAGTTAATCCATTTATTGCAAGTTTTAGAGTAGCGTCTTTTAATTTTTGTTTAGCTTTTTTTGCAACTACACGTTCTGTACGAACATCTCTATAAACATCAATAAATGCTGGACCTAAATGTTGAGGGTAAAGGCCATGTTCAATGATTACTGTGGGGTACAATGCATATACTTATAAAAATATCGACTATATCTTATTTTTTACTTTTATTTGATTTATAATTATATTCACGTCTATAAACGGTATCTGTATTTAAATCAATATAGTGCCATTTAAATCCTTTATACGAGGATTTTGAACCTTGACAACAACCTTTAATTGCTTGTAAATAGTAATCTGGGTTTTCTTCAAGAATGTCTATGGAAGTTTGATAAATTTGTATTAATTCATCTGTATCTTTATTGAATTTTCCATACCGATATCGTTGTAGTGCTAAAGCAACATTCTTTTTCATTTGCTTTTTTGTTTCTGGATATTTTTCTCAAAACTCCTTAGATTTTTCTCCAATTTTTTTACGTTCTTCTGGATTAGAAAAACGTTTTATATTTGCCTCAGACAATCGTTTTCTTGTTTCGTCAGAAGGAATCATTCCTCCTTCTGAATCTTGTCTTAAATTATATCCAAATTTTTGATCTAATGCATTTAACTTAACCATTCATTCTAATTCTCTTTCTTTAAGTAATTGCTGTATTTCTATATCATTTTGATAATTTTGCAAATTGATATATTCTGCAACATAATAATCAAAATTTTCACGACCGTATTTATATCAAGAATTAATTAAATGAATGTTTTCGTCTTTGGATTTACAATTTAATTGTGTTATATGTTGCTTAATTCTTCTATGAATATTTATAGCTTTTCCAACATAAACTTTATTATTAATTAAATTTCTAATAACATAAATACCAATTTTTTTCTGTCTGTCAATTGTGCTTTCATAAAAATTTATTTTAGTTAAACTTATTTTATCGGCACAAACATATAAATAAAATTGGATACAACCAAATAAAATTTAAAAAATCCACGCGTTTCGGACAACAATGTATCCTACTCTACTCCATTCACAAAAATGTGTGTTTCGATAGTCTGTGAACCTTCTTCTCTAAAGAAGCTTGGTTGCGGATTAACACAATACTTATTCTTATTACTATACCTTTTGCGTTACCAATTGCCATTATATTATCACTAATATAATTTAGTAAATAAGTTAATGTTGTCCCCGCAATTAACGTGGTTTACCCTACGCCATTGTGTTAACGTAGCATCTGAATCTGCAAGAATAAAACCTCTTTCTGGTTCAAAACTCTCAGGTTTATTTACAGAATGGAGTCCACCTAAAGATAATGTATGTACAACATTGCCAATTACAAATTTTCTTTCAAATGATCTATCATCTGGAGAAATTATTTGTTGTTTTATATCTGATAATAAATATTTAAGATCTTTAGTTTTAAATTTAATAAATGGAAATATAATTTCATTTAATATTATTTTATCACAAGGACTTCTTAAATCTTTAATTTCAGATCAACTCTTACCTGTTTCTTTAAGATAACGAATTTTAAGAATTTCCATTCCTAGATTCACACCATCTTTATTAAGTGCATTTATTTCATATTCTTTTTCAATTGACAATCGAAGATCAATATCTTTTTGACATCTATTTAAAAGTTCTTCTGTACTATCAATATCATTAAAATTATAAGAAATTGCATTATCAAATTCTGAAAGTGGTAAATTTCGATTAAAATCACCTTCATATTCACGGACATTTTTATATTGCATTGTCACTTGCATCTCTTTTAATCCAACCCGTAACTTATTGGAAAACAGCATAGTAAGTAAATCTAGTTGCATAAATAAGTTTGCATATTTGTACTTAGATCAAGATGCAAATTGTCCGTCTTTAGAATTAATAATAGTGTCACTTAATTCCTTAAGAACTTTGTTAATTTCTCAAACAGGTTTTTGTATTAAATCATAATAATTTAATAAAATAAAACTAATAATTGGTGAATCATAATGAATTATATTGTATCCGCAAAAACAACAAGTTTTATTTAAAAACAGACGAGCGATCTGTGGCATGTCGTTTCTTCTTTCAGAAATTTCATAACACACAGATCGTTTAGATTCAGTATTTTTAATAGCACATGTAAAAAGATTTGGAAAAACTTCTATGTCATATACAAATACTGTTTTTTCTTTAAGAATCATTAATATTCTTTAGTAGTTAATTCATAGTTGTTCTTTTGTGCAACAATCTCTATGTTTTTCTTAATACTCATCCATTTATTTATATGGTAATCAACATCATTATCCAATAATAAAAGAACTTTGTCTCTAAGAAGCTTTAATGTGGCTGTGGGAATTATTGAAGTTTTAGAAAAATTCTGTATATTAATGAGATTTCTAAATTCATTATAACTAAGTCCTCTAGAATCAATTTTAAGTCTAATATTATCGTTTAAGAATAATCTTTCTTTAATGACATCCAAATATTTTCTTAGTTGACCGTTCTCATCATATTCAGTTAACTCTTTCTTTTCATCTTCTGTAAGTCAAATGCCTTGTGATATAATAAATTTATCAGATATCATCTTTCTGTTAATTACATCAAGTCTATCAAAACAAGCACTCATTAATTTATCTATTGTAATTGTTTCAAAGACAGGTAATACACCGCCAAATAATTCTGTAATATTATCTGTATCTTTAATTTCTTTTTGTTTTTTCATCGACACGATATATTCCAAAACATCTTTATTGGTTTTTAGTGAATCAATATTAGCATCATGAAGGATAAATCTTAAAAACAATTCCGCATTAACATTATTGTATGTTTTTTTGATGTTTTCTTTAATCACCATTTTTCCAGGAGATGAAGCTTTTTTATTATAAAGCATGTCTATTACATGATTATAACATTTTTGTAATTCTTCTGAAGTCATATTCACTAATTTGACCTCTGTTCCATTTTTATATTTTCAAGAAAATGTATTAATATCTGATTTTGCTTTCTCTAAAGCAGCACACAAAGTATTTCCTAAATCTGTCATATATATTTAAAATTTAAATTCTGTATTATCACTTTTATCTTGTTCACTCACAAATCCTATAAAATAATATTGTGAATAATTATATTGTTTTTTAATTCCTTCTGAACACTTAAAATATTCATCTCCACCATAAACAGCTTCATACTCAACATAACCTTTATCACCTCTCTTTAATATTTTATGTTTTCAATTTGGAGGAATTGTTATTGTTATGAATCTATAATAATGTTTATTTTCTACTTCTAAATTTTTAAACACTATTACATTATAAATACCTTCATTTATAGCCACAACCTCCCCATGGAAGGTTATTCGCATTAATCGTTATCGTTTTTATATGCATTCATAATCGATTTCTCTTTTCTTAACCAACTACCATCAGACTCAGCAATGTCAAGAGCGGTACGAGAAATCGTTTCTTCTTCTATCTGTTCTGCAACAAGGCGACCAGATTCATTATCATCTCCCATTAACCATTTCCAAGTTCTCCAATCTTTTTCTTCTTGAGCAAGATCTACCATCTCATAAATAAGCATAGTGGTTTCTATCTCTTTATCAACAGTTAACTGAAAAGGAACAATGTTGTCATTTAATTCATATTTAACTGCTGGGATTTCGGGATAGGAATATACTGCATCACATTCATTAAGATAATTAGCAATCCAATCATGATGCAATTTCTCTTCTTCTGCTCGTAAACGATAATATTCTTCAAGAACAGCAAGGCCTTGTGTTCCAAAGAAATTTGCAAAAGTTCTATAAATATTATGATTCTGTAATTCGTGTTTAAGTTGACGAAGAAGTAATTCTTGCATTTTATCTGATAGAGTGCATACTCTAAGACGTTCTATTTTACTAGTAGATATCTTAGAATCCACTGCTGAATTTAGGTTTTCTTGCACCTGTTTTTCTTTGAAGATCATTGTTGTTAATTTTTATAATTTCATACAGTTTACCACTTTTGTGATAACTAATCTCTTCTAATTCTTTCTTAGTTTCAATTAATTTTGAATCAGATATATGATAATAATCATCTGTTCATTCATATTGATTTACTTCATATACATTCATTAATTAATTGTTATACGATAAAGTTCTTTATGGAAATTAAAATTATATTGATTTTCAAGCAGAGTGTACAGTTCAGATGATATTTTAAATTCATGTTGATTAACATAGAATCGTAAATCAAATTGGTCATCTGTAAGAAAATATCTATTAATATCTTCCTCATTAAACTCTAAAATAGGTTCTATTAAATAACTAAACTGTTCTTGCATAGTTATTTCAATTACACCTGTATTTGATTTATCAAAATATTCTAATATATTTTCAACATGTTTATCTAAAACAATATCATAGACACAATCATGAAATATATTAGGATACCAATGGGATCCTATCTTTTTAAAAGTTAGTTGTACATTCATCTTTTGGTAAATTTAAACATCTTGCTGCAAATTGTGCTAGAAAATTAGCTCTTTCATTTCCAGGATTGTTATTATGGCCTTTTACTCAATTTCATTCACAATCATGAAATTCAACTAAATTAATAATTTTATATCATAGATCTAAATTTTTTTTAGAATAGTCTTGATTTTCAAATCATTTTTTAGCTCATCCTTTTTCAATTGTATTTAAAACATATTGAGAATCACAAAAGAATGATATTTTTACTGGTTCTGTAAAATATTCCAATACTGCTAAAACAGACATAATTTCTTGTCTATTATTAGTTGTATTATAATAACCTTGTTTTAATTCTTTTATTTTTATATGATTTTGATCATAGATTACTGCACCATACCCTCCAACATTATTTCCTTTATTGTCTAATTGACAACTACCATCACAAAACGCTATATATGATTTATTATTCATCGTTGAGATGGAACGTTTGTTCAAGAATGTTGTCATCAGAATTAAATACTTTTAACGATTCACGCATAATATATTCTTGTAAATAAAGAAATGTTTCTGCATTTTCACTATTTGTAAGAATCCCTAAATCTCTACAAATATCAAAAACAATATGTCCAATTTCATGATAAAGACAATATAAAGTAATATCTTTTTCAAAACAACAATAATATCCATCTTGATCTGACATTGAATATGCTTCAAAACCATCAGCAATGTCTAACGTAACTCTAAATTTATTTCAATATCAGTCTTGAACTTCTTCCTTATTTCCTTGTATTATTACAATTTTTCGATTGTATATTGGAACTATAAAATTAGTTTGAAGCATCTATTATTTGATAATCAACGTAATCAGGTAATTCATGTGGAACAATTTGTCCATGAAAATTACTTTCAATCTTTTTTAAGAATTCACCAAAAGCTATTTGGAATGTTTTAAGATCAGAACATTCCAAATAACCATTAAATTGAATATTATACATTAAAAAATTCTAGGAAAAGGCATTACTTTAATTTCCTCACATATTTCAAGACAGTTTGTTCTAAATACATCAGAAATCTTTTCGTTTTCCAATACGTCTGTTTCTAGATATGGGTTTCTTTGTGCTCTTCCGTATGCAATCTTACGACCAAAATCTTTTTTAAATGTGTCTTGTTTAGAACAACGTGATGCACCAAAAGTCATTGTTTTAGTTTCAGTATCAAAAATACCACAAATAGTAATACGGTTCTTTGACTCTTCTGGTCTACTGTAAAAATACTTAACAATTTCCATAATTAAATAATTTTTTATAAAAATGTAAAATAAAATATATCGTTATTGTAATAATTATGCTTTCTAGCATTAAACCTAATGCAATCATACATCCTAATGCAGCTAATACCCATATTAGAATAGCTGTTGTTAAATTCAAAATACTATCACCTTTATTTTTAAAAATAATTCCAGCTCCTACAAATGAAATACCAGTAGCAATTTGTGCAATAATTCTTGCTGGATCTCCACCTACTTTAGTAGAGATATATGTGAATATAAACGAACCTAATAGCACTAAACTTATTGATCTAATACCAATAATTTTATGTGCATTTTGTCGTTCACTACCTAATAAATAACCCACTATAAGTAGGATAATTAAATTAATTAAGAAATCCATCTTTTAAATTATTAAAGATTGTAAGGATTGTTTTTATCAATTTCATCAATCTCTATAAAATCTTTACCATCATATTGTAAATGTAAAGGTTTATAGGTAATTTGATATTGTTCATTTAAAATACTTACATTATATGTAATAGTATTATTTAATTGTCCTTTATTATGATCTGTTGAATGAAGATGTCCATGTAAAGATAATTTTGGTCGTTTTTCTTCAATTGCAAATCTTAATTGAGAATTCCCTATATGTTCTAATTTTCTATTTCATTCTTTTCATCCAAGACATTCATCATTGTGTTCAAATGGTACATCATGACACAATAATATCTCACAATCTTTTGGAATTTCTGAATACTTTTTAGTAAGTTTTTTAGAATCTCCCATAAATGCTCAATTTCCAAATATTTTGCATCAGGGTGTACCAAATATTTTTAATGACTTAGATTTATTGTCAACGAAATATTCAAAATTATATTCTTGATTTCGTAGATAAATCAATCTTCCATTACATGGCTTAACTATATTTTGATAAATACATGGTGAATTGATTGGTTCTCTTTCTAAAAAGATATCATGATTTCCTGCAATTAAGATTACTTTACTTCACTCATTTTTAAACGGTAACTCATTTACTCATTTAGTAAATTCAGTTGTATATCATTCTTTTTGATATGAATAATAATGATCATGTGCAGGAGCACTATCTCCTCCAATCAACAATAAGTCAAATGAAGGAATATCTTTGATTAAATTACCATGTAAATCAGATAATGCAATTATGTCAATCGTATTATTTAATTAAGATGGGAACGTCATCTTCTGGAACAATGACACATGCTGTTTGTAAAAATAAATTAGCAATAGATGCCGCTGTTTCCCATGCAAGTCGATCTGCTTTAGCTGGATTAATGATTCCTTCTTCAAACATGTCAACTATACAATTTGTTTGAAAATTAATTCCACGATTAATATGTCTCATGTTATCAGTAAACATACTTTTAAATGAAATGTTAGGATCTATTCCAGCATTTTCACAAAGTTGATTAAATACACTCATAAGTGCATTTTCTACAATCTTTGAGACTATTCCATCTGATAAACATGTGGCGGCATTTAAAAAATTGACACCACCTCCAGCGACAACACCTTCATCGCAAGCTGCACGAACTGCACAAACTGAATCATCTACACGATCTTTACGTTCTTTCATTTCTAATTCAGTTTGTCCACCAACATAAATTTTACAAACACCTCCTGTCAACTTAGCCAATCGAAGTTTGAGGAATTCGTTCATAAAAGTATTATTTGGATCAACCGTTTTAAGCTCTTCTTTAATTCTTAAAACACGTTTTTCAAGACTTAAACGATCACACTGTCCTTCTATAATTGTAGTATGTTCTTTATCTACAATAATTTTTTTACATTGACCTAATTGATCAATTGTTATATCTGATAATGATTGACTTGAATCGTAAGATATAACTTTACCATTTGTTAAAACAGCAATGTCTTCTAAAACTTCTTTTCTATATTCACCAAAAGATGGACAATTAATAAGACAGCATTTAAGAATTCCTTGAAGATGATTTAATTTCATATTTTCAAGAACCTCTGCATCATAATCCTGTGCTATAATTAATAAAGGTCTTCCTGTATTATGAACTTCTTCAAGAATTGGAATAATTTCTCTAGTTATATTGATTTTTTGATCAGTGATGAGAATGAATGGATTTTCTAAAACACATTGTTGTTTTACTTGATCTGTAACAAAATGAGGAGCTAAATAACCTCTTTCAAATTGCATTCCATTTACAACGTTACATGTTGTTTCAATGTTTTTAGATTCTTCAACAATAATAACTCCATCTTGAGTTACCTTAATGAATGCATTTGCTATCAATTTTCCAAGTTCAACATCATTATTTGCAGATATTGTGGCAATTTCTGCAATATTCTTATCTGTTATCTCTTTTGCATCTGATATAAGATTTTGAGAAACTTCTTTAACTAATTTTTCAAAACTTTGTTTCAATTCAATTGGATGATATCCTTCTTTAATTGCTTTATCAAACCCATTTACTAAAGACTGCATCATCACAACTGTAGTAGTAGTACTATCGCCTATTTTATTAACTAATTGTATAGATGCTTCTCTAGCTAACATGACTCCAGTATTTTCATACTGATCTTTTAATTGAATCGATTTAGCAACTGTTACACCATCTTTAGTAACTTGTGGAAGTTCATTTGGGTTATTTATAATAACAAGACGACCTTTAGGTCCAAGTGTTGTTTTTACTGCATTAGCAAGAGTATTTATTCCATTAAGAAGTTTATCTCTTGCTTCATTATTATATAATAATTGTTTATTTAGCATTTATTACAAATTTAAAAATCTTTCTTTCATCTTTTCTACATCAATGACATCTTCTTTTAAATCAATACTATTGATTTTATTTGTAATTTCTTTTGTATTTTTCATTTCAAGAGATTTATCTTGATATTCCACAATAAGATCATCTAAATTAATATCAACTGTAGAAAGATTTACGTCAACTAAATTATTTGTAAGAATAAGATTGATTTCAGCTTTCTTTAATTCATATTTTGAAGAAAATAAATTAATATCTGAATCAAGCTTATCAAGTTTATCGTTTATAGAACATTTTGCTTTTTGTAATGATTCGTAAATTTTAATATATTTATCTAATATCATCGTTTCATTAACACCTTGGTTTAAAAGATTTTCATCTTTCAGTTTAAGATATGTGTCTTTCAATTTACGAACATGTGCGTGCTGTGCTGTCTTTTTAGTATAAATACTATCTAAGGATGATGAAACATCCCTTAATGATTTCTCAAGACTAGTTTTAGTTGTAATATATTCCTTTGTTTTTATTTGTTTGTAATATAAAAGTGTATCATAAATATCTTCACGAACATCATCTATATTACGATTTTTAGATAACTTGAGTAATTTCCTAAAACGTTTTTTGATGTAATTTATATCGTTTTTATTTTTATTATCAATTCTATTAATAATAGACTTGATTGGATTTATATCAAAACAAAAACAAAAGAAAAAAATTGTTGCAACGATAAATATAATTGAGGTTATCATATAAATTAAATTTTTGGTAGTGAGTTATCTAATTTTTGAACAAAATTTTTAATATCTAAAATATTAACGCTTGGTGGATAATATACACATATCTTATTTTCTATAATAGTACAAATAATTGTTTGTGTTATTATCATTATTGTGTTTTCAGAATCATAATTAAAATTATTGATACGTCTAATAAATATAATATCCGAGATCAAATGTTTAAAAGATTCGTCTTTAATGTTGGTAAATGCATATTTCGTTCTACTATAATTATTATAAATATTTGGAATTACATCAAAAAATTCAATAAATAATAATTCTGGATGAAGATATCCATTTGAAGTATATGCATTAATTCAATTAATTTTCTTCATTTAATTGGTTTTTAATTTCCTGTAAAATTTGATTTTGTGTACATTCATCTCAATCACCAAACATATAAGTTTCACCATCTGATTCAATATAAAATAATCTTTTTTCACAAATAATGAACTTTCAAAGTTCCTTAGATGACATTGAATCACAAAAAACATAAAATTGTTTATTAAGATTATTTGTGAGTAAATTCATTAATATATATTCATATTTAGATGGTTTATTGGAAAGATCTTTTTTCTTTATCTGTCCAGTTTCGATATTAATTAAATTAGGATTTCATTTAAGAAGAACTTCTCTAATAGTTTTTTTTGATGGATTGCCTAGTCATTGTTGTATTTCACTGTAAGTTCTATTTTTTTTTCGTAAATAAACAACAGCTGTTTCAAATTCATTTGCTCCAGGAAGTTCTTCCCAACCAAACATTGGTTCTATTTGTTCTCTGATTCGTTCCATTCTTTTATTAATTTAATAACAAACCATATATTTAATATAGGTATGATTGAAGCAATAATGTATGTAAGTTCAGAATATTTTTCAACTCTTGGTATGAAAAAATAAAATCCTATAATAATTAATGCTGGAATAAAATAAAAAATACTAAACATATTCTAATATTTTAATAATAGCGTTTGTATCATCTTGACAAAGACCACAATAAGGATTTATATATCTAAAGTTAGAAAGTTGACACTTTAACATATCTGTTCGATCATCAACGATACAATATGTATCACCTTTTGTCAAATGTCTATTAATATAGTTTTGAATGTTTTTTCCACGACTAATGTCTTCTGTAAGAATATCTGTTCTATCTTTAATAGAATCTTTGATCAATCCAGCTAAATATAATCGATTACAAGCACTGACAAAATCATATCGCCAGTCAGACGATAAAATTACAATACAATCAGTTTCAATGATTATTTGATTTAATAGTTCAATGCACTTAGGATCTAGATCTATATCAGTTGCTTCATCTTTGGTAGATCGATACCAACAAGAACTATTTAATACCCCATCGATATCTAAAAATAAATATTTCATAAATTATTATTGTCAATATTCATAAAACAATTTCACTAATACGATAAAATGAAATATTGGCGTAAAACTACAAATATATCGTGATTCACCTATATAGCTAATGTTATCAGACTCTATTCCATCAAACAAATGTCATACAACCCAAGATATTAAAAAATAATAAATTAGAAGAATAATAACTATCAATAAAATCATATTATTTATAATAAGAATCTCGCGTTGATTGAGAAATTAATTTAATAATTGCATTTTTTCTAAATTCATCAAGATTAAATGAATTAGAATAACTCATTGCACTTCTTAAATAATGTGAAAAATTATCAAGCCATCCTTTAAGTGTGTATTCTATATTTACAATTTTACAAATACCTTCTGCTGTTTTACAAGCCTCATTATTAAATTCTATTTGAGCACGTTTAGTGGACATTCCATAATATTCTCGATAACAACCAAGAGATTTAATAGTATCCATAGATTGTTCTCTGATATAATCTTGAAAAGAACTATCTTTTGAAGGATCAAATGTACCTAGAGATTTTGATTTAATTTCACCACACGCTTCTGTAGTCTTAGCAAAAATGTTACCTAACATCACATAATCTGCACCCAAAGCAATCGCTTTAATTATTTGATCAAAATTATTAAATCCTCCATCTGCCACAACTTTTGGTACAGATTGATATATAGACTGACTTAATTTATTGATACAATTTTGTATTTCCTTTTTGTAAAGATTTATTTCTTTAAGTAAAGAGTACATTCCGTAATGGACCGATGTATTTGATGAAGTTGTACAGCAATTTCCAGAACCAATGCCACAACGAACATAATCAATTCCACATTTAGCGTATTCTATATATGTTAGCGGATTTGCAATATTACCTGTCATTAAGACTAATCTATTATTATATTTAAGTTTTGCCTGAGAGCACAAAAATAACAATTTTTCCATATGACCATTTGCAACATCAATGCATACAAACTCTGTAGAAAGAAAATTATGTTCTTTTTTTATATATAAATCTTCAAATTCAGATAAACTTACTGCAATAAATGAACGGTAAATATGTTTTAAACGATCTTCTAGAGGTATACTACGAGGAATGACAGTTGTAACTCCTTCATTAATAAATTGATGATAATTTTTATCATCAATGACTGAACTCATTGGAGCTGTAATCAATGGGTAACGATCTAGGTTATTTTTAGGATTACATTGTTTACGTGACTCAATTCTAGTTGTTTTATTTGGAACAAGTACACAATCATTTAAACTATAAAGTTGATCATTCATATATTTAAGTGTTTGTTATAAATTTTCATCAAAATCTTTTCGTCTATATTTATTTTTCTTAATCTTTTTCTTTGAAACATCTCCGTTTACATGTTTTTTAATACGTTGAAAATCTTCTTTTTCAGCATATTTATCAAGATCATTTAGATTAATCTTTGACATATTTTATTTTATAATGTATATCGACTATTAAATTTTCAGATGCAAATGTAGAAGCAAACCGTTTCAATTTACTTGGACGAGTTTCAATTCGTTCTACGATTATTCCTTCTTCAATGATATAATCTTTTGGTGGTGTACAAATTGTAGTTTTTCTGTTGTTCCATATTTATTTATAGAACTTTGAACAGATACTTGAATAAGAAATAGAAACATTGTACCTAATATTACATTATATACGCAAAATAACCAAAAATGATTATGCAAATAATGAATTATTTTACATTCATTATTGTTAATGTCTCTAGACATAATTATAATAAGGGGTATTATGGTAAGAACAATGTATAAAATCCACGCTATTGTATTCATAATTTATATTAATATATAGTTACATGTAGAGGACAATCATAATTTGATGTATTTGTTAAATGCCAATCATAAAATGAGTTTGTAAGATAAATAGAATCATAACATTGAGATATTTTTTGCAATCCTAATATTTGAATGACATGTGTTATAAAAAGTGTTCGTGAGTTATTGTAATTATTTTTCTCAAATCATTCAGAAACTTGAACAAATGTATTTCCACCATCACATAAATCATCAACAACTATCAATTGTGTTTTTGTATCAATTTTATTAATACAATTAAAAGATAAATCAATCTGATTACTATTTCTATGCTTAATAAAATATCCAGCAATATTAGAAGGATTTTCTATTAATTGTGAATATCTATTATATGCGCCTTCGTCTGGAAAAACAATCATTTTATCTTCAAAAATTCTTTTAGAAAATTCATAAACAGCAGTATATTCTTCTGCTTCTACATGAGGATCAAGAACTTTAATATTTGAAACATTTAAATTTTTAAGGCATTGTTTAATTATGTCAAAATCTATTGCTTCATTCATTGAAAATCTACGTTCAGTTCTAGCACAAAGTAAATAAGTGATAAAAATTTCTGTAATATTTAATCCTTCGTGTTTTAGAATTTGAACAGCTTGCATAAGAATAAACAATGCATTAAGATCATTAATTCTAGTAATGATTTTTACATTCTTGTCATTATATGGAAACTTATTTCAACCTTGTTCAAGCCTTAAATGTACTTGACTATCTGTATATCTATCAATATGATATTTAATATCAGAAATATCATTATTAAATAAATGCAATATTTTCATATCTATTACTTATGTATTTGAATTATTACTTAAAGTCCTTACACCTATTTTATGTAAAGATGCAAGATGTCGTTTAGAAATTAAACCAAAAACTTCAGGACTTAAAATTGTACCAGGGATAGATAAAAATGAATCTAAATCTTTGTATGTAAATCCAAAGTTCTCTTCATCTGATTTTCCTGTAAGCCCATCAGATGGAATTTTATGAACAAGTTCATATGGAAGATTAAGATAATCGCCAAGTTCAACTACTTGAGAACATGTAAGATGTGCAATTGGATTAAAATCACAAGCCATATCACCCCACTTAGTGCACCATCCAATATAATTTTCTGACATATTTCCAGTACCAACAACTCTTCCGCCAGGATAAGATTGTGCAATTGCATACAATATAGTCATTCGTATTCTTGGTGGAATATTATTAAGCACTTGATTATTTAACGTAGATTGTATATTAGTCAAATCATTAATAAATGCATTATATATCTTGCTTATATCAATTACATGTTGTTTAATTTCAAATAAATCACATACCATCTGAGCGTCTAGAAAATCAGGCTGAACGTCATTTGGCATTATTACTCCAATGACATTTTCCTTTCCAAGTGCATCTACTAATAATTTTGCAACAATTGTAGAATCTTTTCCACCAGATATACCTATTATTGCCGTTTTTAATCCTGTTGTTATCTGGCTTTGAATAAAATTAAGAATGCAAGAATATTCTTTAATTACATTAAAATTGTCCATTCCAAAATCTATTTCTAATTTCATTAAATGTTGTAGTTCTTAAAAATTCACCATTTTTAAATAATGGTTTGAGCAAATTATCTTCATGTAATCTTGCATTAGTGTATGTGTATCCATCAAGATGATGAATTCCATTATTATCTTTATAAACGACACAACATCCTTTCTGACTTTTCTTAAATTTATCAGTATCTGTAATAGGATCCTTAAATATATTAAAAGATGATGTAGAAGTTTCTATGTATGTACTTTTAATTGCGACGGAAAAACTATCTCTTGTGTAAGGATTCAATGTACCATCATCATTCATATAACAAATCATGGAAAAAGAACCAGCACCTAGTACAACATTTTCAGCAGAATATCCAGTATCCTTAAGAATTTGATAAATTTGTCTTGCACGAAGTTGTGTAATTGCGTCACCATATATCACTCTTACATGATCATTAAGCACTCTATATCCTTTACCGTTTATATATCCTCCAAAAATAGCATATAATTCATATACGGTTTCTGTAACAATTTCTACAGGATCACCAGAATCACCTCTAAAGAAAATGGTCCCTTTTCTACTACAAATTTCATTTTTATATTTAGGAGCCATTTCTTTTATTATTTTCCAATAATCATAACTATCACAAACAATTGATAAGTTTCCAGTAGGATATACTTGTGTGATCAGTCTTTTAAATAATGTTTCTTCATTACCATCAATGGCGTAAGATGATGTCATTATTGAGTGTTCTGTAGAAGCCATTCCTCCACCTATTTCTGATAATTCATCTCCATAGTATGAAGAAATTTCATGAATTGCAGGAATTGTTGCCGTTCTATCAAATGACATTAAAAAGCCCATAGAAGCTTTAATTGCTGCATCCATTCCAGGAAGACCTCTAAATCCAAATTCGGAAATCGCATGTCTTGCTTTAGTTGTATCCATTACAGTATCATCATAAAACGCATTTGCAATTTCTCTATACGATTTGCCAACTATAGCTGTACACGATTGATACCACATTTCTGAAGAAAGTAAACTTTCAATTGCATTTACACACCATGCAAAATTAGAATGAGTATTTGTGATTTCAATCATTGGTGTGCCTATTGGAACACAAATTCCTTCTTCTATTGCGTTAATCTCTAATGGAAGATACCCAAGATTATGAAGTTGTATGATTTTATCAACATTTATACGATCCACACCCATTGTTTGACTAATTACATCAATGTATTGTGCTATAATTTCTTTAAGTGGTATATTAAAAAAATTCTCATTAAAACCATATACTAAATATTTAATTATAAAACTTTGTAGTCCTACAATAGGTATTTCTTGTATATCTTTAAATCTAGATTTTCTAGGAGTATAATAAGATACAATTTTTGTTATAGAAAGGTCGTACATATCTTTATGGACGGCCTTATAAAAATCACAAAGTAAAATTGATTGTAGCATTATCGATTTATTATATTCATTTGTAATCCTTCCATTATATCAAGAGCTTTCTCATGAAGTTCTTTATTAAAAGAAGCACAACAAGAAGCATCTATTGTAATTTCAAGATTGTTATATATATTTTGTAAGCTTACCGCAATACTAAGTACACACATATTGGTGACAAGACCACAAATTTCAAATCCATCTTTAGCATTATATATTGGCAATCTTACTTCAGTTGGAATTTCACTCGATATTATTCCAAAACCATCCGCTTTATAAATAAACGCAATATTTGAATATGATTTAATCAATTCCATAATTTCTGGAATCAGTTTATAACCATTTGTACCAAAAATACAATGTGGAATAGGAAGATGTTTACCTTCACGAGTCTCAAGATAATCAACATAATGTGTATCTCTTGTAAATACAATAAATTGATTATCTTTAATTGCTTGTTTGATTTTATTACAAACATTTTGAACGATTCCTTTCTGGAGTTCTCCACCAAGAACTCCAGTTACGAAATCATTTTGCATATCTACAATAACAAGTACTTTATTGTTCATCAATAATATTTTGTTTGATAGGATCATATCTATTTGAAGCATGAATGCTCTGTAATGGAGTATAAATGTCAAATATTTGTAAATCCTTGAAATTTGTTAGAATTGTTTCAATTTTATTTGGATCATTAACAATATGAATAACATTATCAATTCCTTTCCAACGTAATGTTCGTTTACTGCTCCAAGTATGTACATCAATAAAAATTAAAAATGGTTCAAATCCTATTGTTCTTTCACAAACTCGAAAAAAATCACGAAGAGCATTTCCAGAATTAATAGATCCACATAAATCACCATCACTCACAATTGTCCATACAGGATATTGTTTTAAGTAATCAATAACAGTAGGATCTTCTTTTGCTATTTCTTGAATTAAGTGTGGAATTGTATTAAAATAAGTTCCACCACTTTTAAATTCAGCTGTTAAATAACTATGGATTCTTCGATAATTATCCATAAAAGATAATTTAGGATCAACAAAAGGTTGTGACGTTACTTTAACTGTGGAATTTCTAACAAGGCTATTTTTTGAAGTAACCTGTTGTGTAATTGAAGTTAAAAATCTTGCATTATTTGCAAACATGCCTATGAGATTTCTTCCATCATCGTCTGGATTCTTAACAAGTAATACAGCTGCTAAGAAACATGCAAAATTGAACGGTTTTCCTTGCATTGAGCCAGATTCATCAATTATTATAAGATTGTTATATGGAAGATTTACTTTATTCTGTACAAAACTTTCAACTGAAAGAGAGTCAATGTTATTATTCAACACTCCCTCATAGATTGTTTTAAAATTTGTTCCACCAGTAGTAACTTTTGCTTCTTTTTTAACTTTCTTAAGTTTTTCAATATCTTCTTCAGATGCAAGATTTTGTCTTACTTTTTCTTCAAGTTGTCTTTGTTCTGATTGTTTGGTTTCTTTAAATTGTAACCAATCTACAAACCATTTAGAAAGTTTGGAATATTTTTTCCATTATCAGAGAATAAAATTTTATTTTTAACTCGAAATCTTGCTGAATTTGGGAGAGCGTTTAATCATTTAAAAAATGATTCTTTGTCAAATTCATGAATTTTTCCTGTGGAAAATAATACAGATTCTAGTTCTTGGTTATATTGTTTTCGCCAATTTCGATATCCATCAAAACGAGCATACGATTTTCCGTTCCAAATATAATCCCATCCAACTTTATCAGATAATTTTGCAATAAAATTAGCACGAGATTTCATAATTTCTATTGTTTCTGGAAGTATTTTTTTTGTGATTTTTACGAATTGCAAATCTTGGAATTGTTAAAAACTTTGCAATTAACATTTTATTAAATACATTATTTCCATTAATAATAGATGTAAAATAATCAACTAATAAATCAACATATTCGTTATTTGATAATTGATTGATGACTTTAATTACTTGTTGTGAATTTTTATTTGTTTGAACTCTATTTTGTATTAAAGTATCAAAAACAATTATATTCATTAAATAGTCCTGCAAATAAAAACCTTTTAAATTGTTCCCGATGATCATTAAACATTCAATTAATGATTGTTCTAAATCCATCCTTGTTTCCAGTGCCGCCAGAATCAACTTTTTTATTATGAAATATATTATGTTGACGATTAGTTATGTCCCCAACTTGAAAACATAAAATATAAAATAATTCAAGTTTTTTCTTATTGTTTTTACATTCATTATATGCAGAATTTAATAATTCTTTTGTAATAGGTGCATTATTAAACAGATTTAAACAGTAATTCAAATCAGTAAATGGATTAGGTTCATGGTTATTAAATTCTACTTTCATATTTATTGTTTATTTATAAGTAAAATAAAAAATAGCAGAATTAATTATCTAATTCTGCTATTTCTAATTCAAGTTCTTTGATACGATCTTCAGGTGTTTTTTGTGATTCTTTCAAATCATTAAGTTTTTTCTGAAGTTCAAGTTTCTTTTCACGAGTTTCACGAATTTCTTCTTGCCAACGTTTATAACCAATAATAAGTGTAATAAGTTCCTTATCACTTCTCATTACTTCTATAACACGTTGTTCAGATTCAGTCATTGTAAATTCATCATCTGCTTCAGCATTATCAATCTTCTTTTTTAAAGAAGATAATATTAATTTCAATGAATTGATTGTTAAATTATGAAGTAAATCATGAATTGTATATTCTGTTCCAGTATTACCTTTAAATACTTGTTTGTTAAATAGAGCAGTTGTTGCTTTATTGTAGAGTGCAACTTGATGTTCTCTAGTAAAATTTATTTTTCCCATATTAAAATATTGACGTAATTGAAGAAGATGGTTTAATTATATATTTATTTCCAATATCATCGTAGGCTTCCCAATGTTTATTAACTTTCTTAATGGTTTCTTTAGGAATAGTATAATATGAAAAATCAGAACCATCACCTATTGGTTTTTTTACTTCTAATGCTTGTCCACCAGTATAAACATAATCATATGTGGCATTAACTATTTTATTAGTTTCTTTAATATGACAAAACACTTCAATTGCAATTGATTCATGAATAAATCCAAAATCTTTAATGATATCGTTCACATCACAATTATAAATATTCATTTCTTCAATAATTGAAAGTAGTGTGTCAAAATTAAGCTCCATAAAAGAGTTAAGGACATTTAATAAGTTTTCTTTATATTGTTTATTGATTAATTTATCATTTATGACTTCATCAATTGTATCTTTATCTAAAGATTTCATCATAATATGATAATATATTCTTGATGGTCGATTAATTAACTCTCTTTTGTATACATCTGTATTACTAGTAAACAAATAAAGATTATGTGTAGCACTTGTTCCATCAATTAATGTTAATAATGGAGTTTGTGCACTTTTATCAAAAACTTTTTCAAATTCATCAAAAAACAACACGCAATTATTAAATTCAGAACTTGATAAAAATGCCACTGCTTCTACTGGTTCTTCAAAAGATTCTTGAATAAGAATTACTGGTAAATTAATTTTTTGACAAATTAGTTTACAAAGTAATGTTTTTGAACAACCTTTTATTCCTTCAAATAAAACTCCAAGATTTCTATTTTGACGCACATTATATGTGTTTATTACTTTATTGACAATTGATGTGTCACCATAAATTTTATCAGGAATAATAAACTCTAATGTTTTTTGAAGATAATAACCTTCTTTTACATTATATTTTAATATATATGTGCCAATAGGTAGATTATCATGTATTTCATCAATGACTATAGATTGATATTTTAAACCAGATTTAATGATCATATTATATATTTAATTTATTAACTACTGTACCGTCATAATTAAATATTGCCCTAGAATCAATCATCCAAGATTTATTATTTGGTTGATATACCATACCATCAACTTTTAATTGAGTATGACTAAATATTTGTTTAAATGGTAAATTATTAAATCTATGTTCAGTTACATCCGCCCAAGTTGGAGAACCATATGGCGCATATCCTCCACGAGATCTACCTATGTCAAAAAACATATCATCTGAAATAGAATCAATCCATTCTGTAACATATTTCAAATTATATTCTATTGGAGGATCCATTTTATCAATCATTTTATACTGAGTTAACCAATTTTTAGTAACTCCTGCATGAGTGAACAATGTATCAAACGCAACATGATATCTTTTAAAAAGATCTTTATATTCACCATATAGTTCAAACAATTGATTTGCTTGAGAATGACAAAATCTACATTTTGCACCTATACCATTTCTAAGATAAACTTCATCGTGATTACCTTGTAATAATATTATATTATTTTTATTATTTGCGGCAAACTGAAATATATCTGCAGCACGTTCTACAATTTCATTTTCTGGGACATGGTCTTGTAAATAAGGATCAACATAATCTCCCATAAAAACAATACATTCTTCTGGATGTAATTTAAAAAATGGAATTACATCTTTCCAAAAGAGCCTTGAATGAATATCACTAATTAATATCATTTTAAATTTGTATAAAATTAGAATCAGGTGTAACAGAATAATAATAATTTTTTATACCTAAATCATAACCATAACACTTATCATATATTTTTATAACATCCTCTACAGTAACATTATCTATTTTGTAGTATTTATTATTAAAAATATATTCAAAAAATCCACTATTTATGAAACATCTACATGTGTAATAAATAGTGACTTTGTTAGAAATAACATATCTTCATCGTTCATATAATTATAGTAAGCAATTCTTCGTAACTCATCAAAATTTAGAACACGCTTTTTAAATAAACCTTGAAATTTATTTGTTTGATTTGTTTCATCGATATTAGAAAAATCATATGACGACTCTAAACTACAAACTGGACCACATCCATGTCTTGTTGCATAAGTACGAATTACTAAATTTAAATCACAATAGGATAAACGCCTATTATAAAATGCACGTGGGCCAACTCCAACAGCAGTGGTGTGTGGATTGTCCATACACGTACATAATCCCATTCCTTGAGTTCCTTCAAATATTTTTACATTTACACTTTAACGTCTTCCAATACATATTTTTCTCCGAATAATACTTCATATCTTTGTATGGCAAGTTCTAATTGAATTTTAATGTTTCTAATCTTCAATGCGATTTCAATATCACGTTCAGTAAATGTAATTGGATCAAAATTTGATCCAATTACTGTAGATGTGGTGTTATTTGGAAGAAGATCCATAAGAATATCTTCTTTAGCACGTTCAAATCCTCTAAGTTGTCTAAGTAGACCTCTTATATGATCTTGATATGCTGACTTAGCATCATCAATTATACCATCTGCTCTTGATGAACGAATGTCTTTAAACGATTGTTTAAGAATATTTTCAAATTGTGCTTTAGATATATTATTTCAAATTATATTAAATTATTTCTGTTTTTTATATTAAATTATTTCTGTTTTTCTACAAGATCAAGAAGCATTTTAAGACCTACTGCATCCATTGCTGTACCATTTCCTTGAGCATCTTTGCCATTGATCATTATTTGAGGTACCCATTGAACTTTACTATTAGAAAGTGCTTGTGCAACGCCTATTGCTGTTTCTTTCTCAATATTCGCTTTTTCAAGTGGCGTGAGTCCAGCTCGGACCAATGCGAGATTTGCTGCAGCTTTTGCTTCACCTTCTGCTTTAATTCGTTTAGCTTCTTCTTGAGCCTTAAGTGCTGCAAGACGAGCCACTTCAAATTCCTGTTGTGCTTTAGTAACCTCTACAGCTTTAATTTTTTCTTGTTCCCATCTAGATTTTTCAGCTTCAGCTTTTCCCATTTCAACGATTCTACGAGCATCTTCCTGTGCTGCAATTGATTGTGCTTTAGCTGTTTGTACTCGCATATTAGCTTCCTGCTGTTGTGCAATCTGTTTCTTTACTTGTTCTGAATAATCAATGCGAGATACAGAAACTTGACCTATTTCAAGTCCATAATAAGCAAAAGGAGATGATTCTGAACGAGCATATCCTCCTGGAGCATCTTCGCTTTCAATAAGACTTGCTACATTAATCACTTTTTTCTCTCCAGTAAGTGGATCAACTGTTTCAACTCTATTTACTTTAGTTTTATATACACCATTGTTAAGCTGATCAGTAATATAATAAATTAGATCGTTTTTCTTTTCAGCATAACTTTCGAACGCAGACATAAGTGGACCAGATGCATAAACTACTTTATTAACAGTTTGACTAACAAGATCATTCATTAATCGGTCCATTCCCGCATAATCTGTCTGAATTCTTTCGATGTACTTTGGATCAAGTGGAAGTTTTACTCTAAGAGAACCATATATAAAACCTTCTGAAGCATCGTTAAAAATTACTGGAATTGGAGATCCAATTGACTTTTCGTTTGCATTTGCAGAAGCACCAAACCAAAACTGATTTGTTTTATAATATGTAGTAGTTCTACCAAAACCTTGCCATTTAAGACCAGGAGTTGTCCAATATTCCATTTTACCAGTAAATGCACGTTGATTTACAGTAATTTCTTCATTTTTAACTTCTTCTACAAGTCGTCCAATTGAACAAACGCCTATAATTGCAACAACGGCTACAATAATAAGATAAATAAAATGTCTTTTAATCATAATTTTATATTTTTTTTAATTAATATATTAATCCATTCTATTTGGATCAGCGATCCAATACCAAAATGGTATTAGTATTCTCCAAAAAGTGAATTTTCTCTTTGTTAGAAAACGATTATTATAAAACAATAATTGAATCATTAATGTAAACATATATAAAATATATGTAATAATGATCATTGAAATTAGAAATTTTATTATCATTATAAAATTTTTAATAAAGATTTTGGAATAGTTAAATAACTATTCATTAAAAGGTGTATATTCTTTTTCAAAAAGTTGAAAATTCTTTTCATAAAGATCTAGAATTTCATGAATATATTCAGAGAATTTTTTATTTTCAACTGAAACAGACAATGATGTTGAACTATTTGAAATACTAAATTTGTTAGTATCTGTATTTATAGTAATTTTTAGAAATTTATTTTCTTCAAGCCAATCTAATGCAGATATTATATCTGGAGCTTCATAACAAACACTATTTGTAGTATCAGAATTTTTATAAAAAGTACCATAATATGGTTCTTCAAGTTTTCCACTACACAAATAACCATATCTTGAACCTTTTTCAAACCCAAGATTGTGTAATAATTTTGCTACATTAAACGAAACACAATTATCTTTCATATCTTTTTCTAATTAAATTATAGTCTTTAGAAGAAATATGTAAATCAACAGTAACCTTGTTAAACTTTGTAAAAAAAACAAATATTTTAAAAACACCAAATGTTTCATACGTTTTGGTTTTTACTAAAATGTGTGGAGTATTAGGATTGTCACATTGATATATTTTATTTATTGTTATTATGTGACCATTGATATCATTGATATAATATTTATGAGAATCACATTTTATGTTATATACAGAAATATATTCTGTATCAATATTCTCTGATATAGGTTCAGAATAACTATAATCAATTAATATAATCGATCCTAACGTTAAGAAAGTTGGTCCTAAGAATTTCATCCAATTTGGTATTTCATACCATGAATCATCTATGGATATTACAATCAACATTATTGTTAATATTATACCAACGGTAGTATATATAATAGGAAAACCTAACATTTTTTATTACATTTAATTGCGTAATGTTTTACAATTAATTGCAGTGAATCAATTTTAGTCTTAGTGTAAATTTCTTGATATTTTTTACTAAGTTTTTTTTCATAATCGGGATCAGATGCATATCTAAGATTATCTTTATTAACATAATTTTGCATAAGATCATATTCATCTTTTCCTACTAAGTAATTAGTAATAAGAAGTTTTAAATACGGCTCAATACTTTCATTAGGATGTCGATAAATATTTTTTTCTTTAATTGTGTATACTGTAAGACTATCAAATACACCTACATTCCATACAGAATTAATTTTAGAAGCAATCCCTCTAGTTCCATAATGTGATTCAATTTCACCTTGTGCTAAAGCAAATATAAGATCAATTCTATATTTATTACACAAATCAATTAAATCAATTGCATACAAGTTTGTTGTTGGAGCTACAGATTCAATATAGTTTTGTACTTCAGTTACAAGTTTACTTTTATTTTCCCAATATTTTAATTCTGCTGTTCTAAGACATTGAATTTGATATGAATATCTATTTTCTTCATATTCTTTAGTCTTTTGTTGTGATATACCTATTGGAATTATTGTTACCAAAAATGTAACAATCAATACAATAATTAACAATGACCAATTTTCCTTTAACCAGTTTTTCATATTAAATTTCTTGAATTTCTCTCATTAATTTTGTGACTTCTTCTTCTGATTTAGGTTCATACAATGACTTTAAATCATAATTATAAAGTACAGTTCCATCAATATCAATAATAGATGTGTAGTATCCATTAGGTTCTTCAGTGACCAACATTCCTAAGTCATTAGGAAAAATTATTTTTGCTGTTCTAATTGAATAGGTTTCATTAGACTTCTGAAAATTTAAATCTTTAAATTCGTAAATCATAATATTACAATTTATGTGTGTGTAAATTAGATAATTCCTTTAGTTTAAATCCATTATAGTAATTAGATTTTACTACATCTATGATGTCTATGATTTTCATTAATGACTCATATCTATCATCCTTAAGAATGTCATCAATTTTACAATTGTTCATTAAAAGTTTAAAAGTATATTCTCCTGGAAAATATATATTTAAACTTTTAATGAATTTTATTTTTACAATTTTCATATCAAATATCTTCTTTAGTTTCTTTTAAACTATTACCTGTAAGAAGATTTATATCATCTGTACTTAATGTATATTTACAAATAAATATAAGAATTAATCCAATTGTAAATACAATTAGAATTTCTTTTGATGTAAAAGAATCTGCTGCGGCCATTGCTAATATACAATATATCATTGTTATATACATTAATGTACTCTTAATTATAATTTTGATAGCTTTCATTATATGTTGTAATAAAGATTAAATTTAATATAACATTAAATTGTGTTTACCATATAAAAATTCTAAATAAACTTGTTTATCCCTTGTAGAGGGATTTTGTTTATCAAAAGATTTATCGTAAATATCATGTAATATTTTTCTTTCATGACTAGGTAATGAATACCAATTTTCATCTCATTCTTCTATATTATCCATTATACTAAGAATTAAATATTGCCATCATGTATCCATAACAAGCAGGTAATATTCGTATAGGTTCCTTTGTATCAGAATCTAATAATTGCATATTGTGATATCTTTTATTTTTTGTTTTTGCATCAGTTAAACGAAATTCTCCAGCTTTATAATTAATTACCACTTCGTTTTCTACCATATATTAAAATACTTTCTCAACTCTTTTTGCAAAATCAGAATCAATTTTAAGTCTTTTCATTAATTCGAATAAATTTATATTAAATATTTATCACTTTCTTACTATATTTGAATATTCATTTAAAATTAATTTTTACATTCTATTAAATTTAATGCAAACTCTATAGCTGAAGAAAGTGCCGTTTCATAACTATTTCTTTGAATACAATCATCTTTTATGATTTTACCATATTCATTATATATTCCATAAAATCAATCATTAATACACGTCATACCAATAAGAATGATTAACTTTTTTTCTTCTCTTAATCATTTTTGCACTTGTCAAAGAGTGGGAGCATTAACACACATATATTGTTCAGTCTTTTCATTTCTAGGAAGGAGTTGTACCTCCATATCATTACTTAATCATTTACAATATATGTAATCACATCATTCATTAAATCTAATAGATTTTAATTTTAATGCAATTTTATAAGATACAAAATTGTCTAATTCCATATAGTTCTATATATAGTTATATTTAGATGAAGTAAAACTTCTATATCATCTGGAAGATTCATCAATAAATCTTGTAATTCCTTATTTGTCATATTAAATTAAATCTTTTGCTTGTATAATTAGATCTTTAAAGTTTAAATAAAATTTATTTCTTATTTCTGCAGATTGAAAAGATAGTATACAACTAGAATTAACTAATGTATCAAATACAATGGTATCTCGTACATTTAAAATGACATATTTAGTATTATCATCAGTATAATCTGGTTTCCAACCTTGTCTATATACTTCTCTACAAATAAGAAGTTGACAGAGAAAAAGTATTGCAGAACCATAACCTATAGGCAGTGCATTATTATTTATAGATGAAATACTCGATTGATTATATTTATTTTTTTTGGATTCTAGATATAGAATCTATAAATTCTACATTTTTAATAGATAAAAGACATTCTTCCCAAGATACTGGTAGTTCTTTTTTAGATTGTTTAAGAATTATTTTGTTATTTTCAACTTTATCTACTTCAAATCCTTCTGGAATTATAATTTCATTTATTTTCATATTATTTTTTTAAAGATTTTCAAACATTAACTTAGCGATATTGTCCAGATTCATTTTAATCTGTTCATATACATCAAGTTTATATTTACTTTTTTGTACAGGCCATCCAGTAACTATTACTTCATATTGACATCTTGCCATAAACTTATATCTTGACTTATTATCAATAAATGTTTTAAGTTCCTCAAACGTAATATTTTTTGGATCTGAATATTCTTCTTTTAGTTCAAGATAAAGATATGGCATTATATCATAATGTATTAATTTATCTGTATTAAAATCCCAAATAATTACATTAAAACTAATCATATAATATTATTTTGATTTAAAAACAACTACAGAATCTATAGGTGTACTGTTGATACTTGTAATTTTAAGTTCAGTTTTATTTCTATAAAAATCTATAGGTTTTACAAATTTTTGTATAATGTTTATAGACATTGCAAGTATAAAGAAAAATATAAATGAGAAAATTATAAACAATATACATTCTTCTATACTAGATGTGCAATCGGTAGTAAGAATGACACAAAGTACAATTAGTGTTATTAAGAATAAACATGTTAAGATAATTATCCAAATTTCCATAATATAAAATTTTAGATTAATATTTACACAAGTACTTTTGGTTTATCTAATTCAAAAACATCGTTACAACCTCTAAATTCAATATTAGTAAATTTAAAATAATTTTGAGTATGTTTATTTTGTTTTAACAAGTCTAAAGCTTCTGTTTCAGAATTAGTTAAAACATTGATGTACATTTGATCATTTGTATCGGTATTATAAAAACTAAATTCAAATATTTTCATTATAATAATATTTTAGCTATTTCACATAAATCTTTAAAACAATTGAAAAATTCTTCAGCCATTTCAAAAGTTGGAAAAGAAAGTGGATGTGACCAAAGAAATCCTGTATGACAATAAGAAGTTTTAACACCTTCGTTTACTCTATATTTAATTACTGCCTTAAAAGGTTCTTTTGATTTATTATTTTTAAGCCAAGCGTTTCTTAATTGTCTTAATTGCATAAGAGCTAGAAATGCTTTAGATTCTTCTTCAGAAATATTATAAGTAATATCGTATTCAGGATTTCTTTGAAACGTCTGACCTACGCATACTATCTCTCCATCTGGATTTATGATAGATTCGTCCGCTTGAATAGGATAATTTTTACAAAATTCTTCCCAAGTTCTTGGAATTAAAGATGATGATTTTTTAATTATATAACAATTGTTCTCTTTAATTAATTCACAATTATCTGGAATTGTAATTTTAATTTTTTTTCATAATAATTTAAAATAAGTGAAATATAAAATTTAAAAATAAATTAACATTGGCTTGTGTAATATTTTTAACAATTATTGAAAAAAAACATCATTTCTCTTTTTAAAATTATTGATTATATTTACATATTGTTTAGCAATTTTATTTCTTAAATTTGCTTCAATTGATTTTTTTTGATTCTTTCGTAATTCAATAGTAATGAAAAAAAATACTCCATTCCACATCTGTGAAATGGAGTATAAAAAATAATTTTATGGTATTTTAAACGATAGCGGAGTTAATAAGATTTGAACTTATGACCAATTGATTAACAGTCAACTGCTCTACCACTGAGCTATAACTCCTTTGGCGGGCTTTGCAGGATTCGAACCCACAACGGTGGTTTTGAAGACCACTAGCTTACCATTAACCGAAAAGCCCTTATATTTGTGATTCCATCGAGATTCGAACTCGAGACCCATACATTAAAAGTGTATTGCTCTACCAACTGAGCTATGGAATCTTTCCATTATTTATAAACGACCTATATGATCTTCATATTGATCTATTTTATTTTGAAGATCATCTAAATCGCATTCTCTATATCTTATTGTTTTTTAAATGTTCTTGACATTTATTACGAAGCAAGATGTTTTCATTTTTAAGAGATCGAATTATATTCTGTAGCCTTACAATTTCATTTTTTAACTCTGCTTCTATTGATTTATTGATTTTTGTTGATTTTCTCATAACAAAAGAAATAAATATTTTAAAGCCCTTATTACAATTTTACATAATAAGGGCTTCGTCACATTCAACGTGATCAGGAGTTGCCGCTCCCCGATGTTTATGCATATATTCGGCAAAATATATGATTTATCATCATTTGTGTTGGATCAAACCAACAAGTAAAAGAAAAGATGCTTATTTTTTTTAATGTTGGATTTGAACCAACTACTTATTGATTAAAAGTCAATTACTCTACCGATTGAGTTAATTAAAAAAGAATCATATTATTGTAAGCATCTTTTATAAGTTAAATGTACTTAAATACGTGCTTTACCATTAAGCTATATCTTATGACTGTGTCTAAGATAATGAGAATCGAACTCATTTTACGGGATTAGCAATCCTTAATTTAGTATTGTAAGTACATTTTATATAAAGAAACATTCTTTTTATCAATCCATTAAAAGTAAAAAATAATATTGTAAGAATGTTAATTAATATAAAAAATATAAATAAAAAAAACAAAGTTATTTAATCCTCACTTATTCTCATAATTCCCATGACGGTTTAAAGGTAAAGATATACTCACTTAGATAACTTTGTAAAAACTCTTATATACAAACACCTAATTATAACAACTATGACAAGAAAACAACTAAAAACATAGAATATATAAAAGTTTTTAAAGTTGAGATGTCCAGACTCGAACTGGAAATAAAAGAACCAAAATCTTTTGTGTTACCAATTACACTACATCTCAATTAAAACACTCTTATATTTGCTAAACCACTAAGCGAATTTTCCAAAATTAGTAGAAAATATTGGATTCGAACCAATGTAAAAATGATTTATTGTAAGAGTGTTATTTAATCTCCTTATGCATTATTATCTTCCCAAGGAGACATATTATATTTTAATCTCAAATTAAATTTATGAGAGTGATAGAGTTGCGAGTGTCAGGATTCGAACCTGAGACCTTCGGCTTATGAGACCGACGAGCTGACCTCTGCTCCACACCGCAATTTAATAAACAAAGGTGTGTTAAACCACACATAAACTAATGTTTGTTTTCATTTAAACTACTTTGTTTATAATAAAAAAGTATATAAGCTGTTTGACAAACAATTATTACTCATATTTCAAGATTTTCATACCTTTATCGTCACATAAAGTGCATATATACTTTAGTATTGTACCAGGAATGGGACTCGAACCCACACGAACATTTTCTGTTCAAGAGATTTTCTTGCTACTCTTGCTTTTACACAAGCCGACTTCATCCGTAATGCTAAGCCGTTGTAGTCTGGACTATTTCATGACCGTGCATTTATATGTTTAGGTCCTCCCTGTATAGTCTCTGCGCCATTTATCAGCCAAAGCTGAATTTAGTAAGTCATCACCAAAACGTACATTTCTGTATGTGAGGTTTCTGTTTGTTAGGGGAGTTCTACTTACAAAGTTTCCTTTGTAGCACTCAAATTTGCTTTTCCTCTTCAATTATCAATTTGAAAATGACAATTGCCATATCTGTATGTTTATTTAATACACACAGATAATAACAATTTTTGACACTACCAAATTATTAGATAATTTTGTAACTTGTTGAAAAGTAAGCACTTATAAGTCTCTCATGTCTACCTATTCCATCATCCTGGCATAGTGGTTTTATAAAATTGTCTGCAAATATACTACAATTTTGTTATAAAACCAAAGAAAATTTGCAGAAACGCATTTCTGATCATTATGGATAGAAACTAAATTTTTATTTTTCCACCATATTAGTTTATATTTTTGATTGTTTAGTGTTATATGAAAATATAACGTATCTTCAAATATAGAATCAAATACAATTCTATTTCTATTATCATATATTTTTTTAATAAGATAATATTCATCATGTTCAAATACATAATGATAGATAAAACTCCAAAAAGGCGTTTTATTACATAAATGAATTGATATATTTAAAAATACAAAAACACTTAATATGACACTAAGAAATATTAAAAGAAACATGATAAATCTCTATACTTTTGTTCTACAAGATTTCTAATTAATGATGATTTTTTTAATTGTTTATTTCGTAATAAAAAATATGCATTTTTTAAATCATCAAATGATGAAATTCCTTCTTCTGCAAGTTGTTTGTCTGGTAATCTACAATTAGATTTTATAGATATTGCTTGAAATTGTTCAAAATTAAGAACTTGTAGATGAGGATAATCTTTTAATTTTACATCTTGTATAATTGTGACATTCATATCCTCTGGTAATACTATCTGATTATCAGATAATGTATAAAGAAGACATTCAATGTTAGATGGAAATTTACAATATACTAGTTGCATGTTGCTACAATAAATAAAAGTAAATCCTCCATTTGTTTACCAGTCAAATTTTGGAAAAATCACGCTATCTGCTGGTATATAATCAGGAATTTTATTTGTATTCATTTCATAGTAAAAAGAATAAACTTACATTATTGATAATAACATATTGACTAAATCAAAGTTAATGACAAAGACCTCTTTATACTACAAAGACAAAGGTAACGAATATAATTCATTTTGTATAAAGAGCAAGATAAAAATACTTAATTGTATGTAATTAAATGTTTGTACTAAATTTGATAAAATTTTATAGTTATTATCAATAATGTATTCAAAAGATAAAAAATATAAATATTTTTCACCTTTTTAGTTTATTGGTTATGTAGTATTATGAAAGCTCTTTTATAAGAGATTTGTATCTCTCAGGTACTCTGATCTTAAGTGATCTAAGTGTTTCAAGCATTTCAAATTTCTGGTTCTTACTTTCTTCAATAAGTCTCCTTTCCATAGCTTCGTACTTAGAAATTTCTAAGTTACGTGCATTAATTGCAGACGCATGTTTCTGAATAAGAATTTCTTCCACTGATGATTTGATGCCGTTAATCTTAGCTTCAATCTCACGATGTTTCCTCTGAAGATCAAAGAAAACATTGTTTATTTCCGCTAATGGTACTTTTACTTCATAACAGTAAATCATAGCATCACGTCCTGTATCAGAAATAGTAATAGGATTAGATACTTTTTTAGTTGCAGTCTTATATGCTTTAACAAAAGAACCGTCATTGTGAATTGCTTTTCCAATTGTTGCTGCTTCAGCATCAAGTGCAAGATATCGTACAAATTCATCAGAAGAAAGATTTTCTTCAAGAGTGCTAATATCAACAATTTCTCTTTTGGGAAAGGGAAAAGATGACTGGTTTTCTCTGAAAGCAGTTAATTCTGGAGATTCATAATTTGTAACTTCTACTGTCAATCGATCTTTTTCTTTAATTGCTGTACGCATATATGCAATAAACCCTTTGTATATTGCAATTTCTTTTAAGATGTTTGGTACATCTATATCTATCGTTGCATGTTTAACAACAGTTGTATTGTCAGAATCAATAAGTTTTACAGATTCTTCTACAAAGTTAATGTTATTAAGCTTTTCTTCAAGTAGCAAATATTTTTCTTTTGCTACGTTACAAAGATGATTTGCTGAAGTGCTAGTAATGCCATCTTCGCTGAAATATGATTTATTGATGTTTAACATAGTTGTTTACTTTTTTTTGTGAAACATTTTTTTACGTTTTGCAGAACCCATGTTCTTAGTTTCTTCAACTCCAGATTCTTTCTGAGCAATTATTTTTGCAGCTTCTTCTGCTTTCTTTTTTACTTCTTTAGATGCTGCTATTTCTTTTTTCTTACGGATTGTTTCAAGTTTAGCTTTTCTTTCAATCATAAGAATATTGTTTGCCTCTGATTCAACCATACGATGAGATGCTGGAACATCTCCATTGATTTTGATTGTATGGATCTTGTATGTAGTTTTATCATCTGAAGTAACTACTTTTCTTGCAATATTAATCCTCTGAGTTGATGAAATATTTTTCATGATAGTTGTTTTTTGTTGTGAAAGATTTATAGTTTTTAACTACTTGTTTTGGAGAAAGACTGTTACTGTTCTTCGCATCTTTCATAAACTGTTTTTTTGCAGTTATTGTTTTATTTATCTTCATATGTCATAAGATAAACATAAAGTTTGACCAATAAACAAATCACTACAACTACAGCAGATAACCAAAAAATAAATTGTGACATGTTTATTTTGTGTTGCTAGTGATCATAACTATTACTTGGATAAGAAAAAATAAAATATTTCCTCCAATTATTATAATCAATAACCATTTTAATAAATCCCACATAATATATTGTTTTAAGTGTTTTCTTAAAAAGAGAGAAAATATTCTCTCTTAAAAGCAAAAAAGGGGAAATGTTTTCGCTTTAATTTCGGCTTTTATTTATAGTCGTTTAAGCCCACAAACAAGTTGTGAATCATGGCATTAGTTCCATGTAATTATCAAGAATCGTTCGACTTAGTACTCTATAGCAGATTCGAACTGCTATGACAAGACTGAAAATCTTGCATCCTAACCATTAGATGAATAGAGCATAAAAACTATACTAAGTATAGTTTTACTATTTAATGCATAGGTGCATGACGTTTTAGTAGTCACTACTATAACAAAACAGTTACTGTAACTAATAATTTGATTTGTCCTACAAATTATAAGAGGTTTATATTACTCTTTTAAATAATAACAAGTACATTTAAAAGGTAGATATTGGTTTCCTAAGTTGAATCGAACAAACTATTCATGTAAAAATTACATTGTCTTTACCATTAGACGATAGGAATGTAAAAAGGGGATTTGACTATGTGTTGAGATTTATTTTAAGTACGTGAAAGATTAGAATTAAGAGTGTAATAAATAGTATAGGGTTTATAGGATGGCGGATTAGCCACCATTCTTTTAACATAAACCCTTATCAAAAAACTCATCACACATTAAGAGCAGTTATCATCAATTCCAACCAAAGTACAAAGTAAAGTATATATCACTACATACAAATACTATTTACCACTCTTAATTCTTCATCTTCCACATACAAAACTCAAAATGCTAATAAGTTTTGTTTTCACTCATTACCATTTTGAATGGTTAATATTCCAGCATTAGAATATAACTTATTATTTAATATAAAACCTATCACCGTTATAAAACGGTGATGTGGTCATATATTACTCAACATAGTCAATCAAGATAGTAGGACGAGTTTCAAGTTCCTCTGTCCTTACACCAGCTTCTGTAAACTTGTAATAAGTCAAGTCTACACGTGAAGTACCTTTGATTTTCTTTCCGGCAAGATGCTTAAGTCGCTCTTCATTGTTATTGAAAGTAAGCATCTCTTTTGTGAACTCACATGTAGGCATAGCACCAGATTCGGTATTAAACCTTCTGGTCAATACACCAAGTGACAACCATGCCGGTTTATTGTTCTTAAGAACACCAACCATATACATCATCCTATCTGAATTAGGACGAATTGGTCTCTGTACAAACGTCATTTCTTCAACTGAGTTTTCAAACTCAATAACATCACCTTCATTGATACCGCCACCAGTATTAGACAAACCAGTGTTCTTTACATCATTGAGTGTAAGTGGTTTTACCTCCTGACCTTTCACTTTTGGAAAAGCAGGTAGGTCTGAAAATTTAATCTTCGACATATTTAAATCTTTAGTTTATTAATTGTACTACATATTGTAGTTGTTCTATAGTTAATATTGTAGTTGTTCTATAGTTAATATTGTAGTTGTTCTATAGTTATGTTGAAAAAAAATAAAGCATACACCCTCAATAAAGAGGATGTATGCTAAAATATTAGTCAACGAATGACCAAACAGGAAAGAGCTTCTCTGTGGTCAGGTATTGGCCATCTGAACTCTTTTCTGGCATTCTTCTGCCATCAGGACCTGTAATCCAAGATGCAACAGTTTTTCCTGGAATACGAGTTTTAATGGTAATTGTCTTACCTGCAAGAAGTTCGACAAGTTTCCTGTCGTTTCCAGCTTCACAGAGTTGTCGATTCAGTTCCATACCGTTCTGGTGAATCCATTCCGCATAGTCGAGAAATGGTTTCTTACGAAATGATCCAATTGGAACCCATTTTACGACTTCGTTAACTGCACAACCAACCTGATATACGTTAAATGCGTTATTGTGAAACGTAACTGATACACTTGCAAAACGCATTTCGTCAAGTTCTGGAAATTGGATGACATCTCCTTCATAGAAGTTGACCATTCGGTTTACACCTGACTTAGAAAGTTCGTCAAGTGTTACAGTCTTTGCTGCTGCATCGAGAATGAGATTGGAAAGATTAATCTTTGCCATGATAAATTTTGGATGTACTATTAAACCGGTACATCAGCGTCTAATGTGTGATAAAACTTATATATTTTAAGCAGTCTTTAGTTACGTTGTTGAAAAAATAATATATCATCACAATATAGTGATGATATATTATGTATTTATTCTTTAGGCCAAATAATCCTGGCCACCTTTTCAGTGATACCAGGAATTGTTTCGACTTGTGTCGCATATTTGATGAATGTGCATCTTAATCGAGATGCAATTTTTGGCATAAACACATCATTCACAATTTCTTCTGGAATTGTTTCCAATCCATCGAATTGTTCGCGGTACATAACAATCAGATCTGTTGCTATTTTTGTCATTTTGATGAGTTCTGTCAGTTCACGAACCTTAGGATCGTTGAGAACGTTTGATATAATTGTTTGCATTTTTATATATTATAATGATTTTACGCAAGTTACGTTCCACCCTCTTCTTCTGAGTTCTTCTATAAGCTCAGAATCTGAGAATGATGTGATGTTAGATGATGTAGTCACTGGCATTGTTGTTAGCTCAGCAACTTTAACCTCTTTTGAAGATATAGATATTTTGTCAAACATGTCTCCAATATACTGTGCATCAAGCTTACGTTTTAGTGTAAGCTGACCTGATTTAGAGATGTGTATTGCCTTGTCATCTTCAAGATGTTTGATGATGCTCTTGGCAAGCACATAAGAGTGATTAATTGAATAACCGTTCTCACGAAGCTTAGATGCCAATGAGATTTTGAGTTGACCTTTTCTCTGTGCACGAATCCATGCACCAACAGATAGAACCATTAAATTCTTTCTATCACTTTTCTTTTTGTTGTTCACAATCGTTGTACGTTAGTTGATAATTAATTCATAAACACTAAATGTATTAAGTAGTCTATAGTTTTTAAAATAAAATTTTCATAGGGTACCCACCCCCATCTTGGATTTCAACACGTTTTCCCATCTTGATGGGGGAGGGGTGAAGTAGTTATATAGACCCCTTCTTCACATTACCTACACAACATTAAGTATAGTTCTTAAGTATAATATAAGTATAGTTAGTAGATACTTTTTCGACAAGTAATAGATACTTTTTCCTCACGTATCAGGTACTTTTTCGACATGCAATAGATACTTTTTCAACAATCATAAAAAGTAACAGAAATTTTTCAGCAAAATTTTCATATACAAAATATTTTATATATATTTGTAATTAAATCAATAAAATATGAACGAACAATACGTAATACTTCCTAAAAAAGAAAATGGTAAATTGCTTCAAAAATATGAAATCTTAATTTATGTTTGTATTAGAAGATATATGAATGGTAAAACATTAGAAGCATTTCCATCTTTAGATACAATTAAAAAAGATTCAGGATGTTCTTTACCTACAATTAGAAAAACTATTAAAAATATTGTTAAAAAAGAATATATTTCTTTATCTAATCGTGGTAGACAAATTGTATATAAATTTAATAATAGTAAATCATTTGAACCATTTAGTTATGAGTTTTTAGATAATAAGAATCTCACTAAAGCAGAAAAGCTTCAGATACTATGCACTCAACAATTTATGTATAAAAATAATGGTATTGGAAAAATCTCTTGAACCGATACAAGACTTGCTGAAGAAACTGGATTAGATAGAGGTACAATTGCAAAAAATACTAAAAGTCTTATTGCAAAAGGATATTGTTCTCAAATATCTTTACAATCCAAAGATAATGAAACAGGATTGATAAATAAAGAAACAATATACCATTTAAATGAATTAGGGCAAGCGATTGTATTTAAATTAAATGAACATGATTTAAAATTACAAAAACATGAAAAGCAAATTGAATATTTATCTACAAAAATTGATGAATTAGTTCAATCTAATAAAGATAAAGATAAAGATATTGAATTATTACGAAAAGCTCTTCAATCTAGAATGAACGATTCAATTATATCCAATTCATTTGATATGTAAATTATATATAATATGTATTATATATAATTTATTTGTTTTATAGTAATTTTTTTTATATATTTGCTGCAATTATGAAAAAAATAATATATCAACCTAAGGAATTTAAACCAATCAAATTGGAATTTACTCCAATATCTTTCTATACTCCAACTACAGAAAGAAAAGAACAACCAATTCCAATTACAGATTTGTCACAAGATACTATTAGAACATCGATAGAATCGGAGTCTAAAGATGATACTAAAGATAATTCTATTATATGGTCAAATATATTTAATGTTACATCAGAATCATCGAATCCTATTCCTTCAATTATAAAAGGGATAACTACATACAAAGCACCCAAAATAGATGTCGGCAATCTTTCAGATTTACTTAAACAATTTGAAAACGCTGGTATTTCGTTAAGAGTGACATCTGGAAAGAGACCTGGTGCTAAGACATCAAATGGGTCTTTATCTCATCATGCTACAGGTGATGCAATTGATGTTACACCAGGAGAAAATGAAACTTGAGAATCAATAATAGATAAAATGAAATCTAATCCCACTTTACTTAATTATATGCGTGATAACCAATGAGGGATTTTGGATGAACGTTCTCAAGAGATGTTAAATAAAACTAAAGGTACTGGTGCACATTGACATATAGGTAAAGATAAATCAGCATTATCTGGATTTAAAACATTATTTGGTAGAAAAGGATTAAATGTACCAATCCTTAAAATTGGAAAATCGATTAAAAGATCTGAAAATATTACATTAGAAAATGTTGATCGAGAAGATAACGAAGCTTTAAATAAATACAAAGAAACAAAATACGATCCATTGATGTATTCTGGAACAGGTAATGCACTTCAAGGAGAAGCTTATATTTTAAATGATAAAAATATTCGAGAAACTTCTGATTATGATGTATATGATTATTTTAAATCGTATGTAAATTCTGAAGGATATAATCGGATTATGCAGAACCAAGCAAGTTGATGAGAAAAAAGACACCCATATAAAACAATGTTTGATTTTGGAACTCGTTTAAATGGAGCTAAATATTTGAAATATAAAGTCAATCATATGGATAGACCAAAAATATTTGAATTAGATGCAGAACCTACTGAAAGTTTTTTACAAGGTGGCAATAATAACATTTATATTGGTACAAATGTCAATCCAGATTGACCTCAAGCAAATGTTGTAGCTCATGAATTAGCACATGCCTATAATAAATGATATGTATCAAATCCAGAACACGCACAAGGAAAAGCACTTAATCAAAATAAGAATACACAATTAGGGCATGATTCAAAAGGTTCTGAAAAACATTTCGATGTATGAGGATTAAAATATTTGCTATATAAAGAAGGAATTTACGATTCAAGAAGTAAAGAAGATGTTACACCAGAACAAATCAATAAACTTAGAGAAAAATATCCTAAGTTACGGCAGCTTATTCAAATGACTAATGATGAAGCAGCTTGAATGTTAAACCATGTAGCATCTAATATTAATAATATGAATTTAGATAATTTAACATAATATGAGCAATCTTTCTTTATTTGATACAAGTTTACTTAATTTTATTTCCAAGTTTAATAAACCAAGTATAATAAAAGCGACAACTGGTACTAAAATAGATAGTTATAATTGTGATAAAATTGAACCGGCAATTGTTAAACCTTTACAGAAAACAATAAATAATTTAAAATTACCTTTATTTGCTGAAGGAGGGTCTTTATCTGGAGGAGAATTAGAAGGGTCGTTAATTAGTGCTTCTAAAGATTTATCTAAAAAAGAAATTAGAAAAAGAACAAAATATAAAAATATTCTTCCTGAACTAATAGAAGGAACTCTATATAACGATACTCAAAAAAAGAGACTATCTGAATATTACACAAGAGTATCTGGAGGAAAAGCAATTCCAAGTTTATCTACATTTATAGATGCAAGAAGAGGACTTAGAGGAAAAATCAATGGAAGTACAATGTATGAAAATTTACTTTATTCTAATACACCAGTAAAACAATTAATTGATACTTATAATTTAGAAAGAAGTAACATTGATAAATACGGAAACACCATAGCGGATGAAGTACTTAATAATTATGATGGTACATTAAAAGGTGTACATGATTATAGAAATCCTGATATAATTGATGCCATTTTTACATCAAAAACTCCTTATAATGGAGTTGAAATTGAAATTCCATCTATATATAAAAACTATATACATAATAACTACAATAATAAAAACGTCAAAGCATATGTTTATGGAAATTCATCTTTAGATGATGTGACATTAAAAAAACTCAACTCACTTAAAGACACAATCATACTTGGTGCAGAAACTGATGGAGGACCATCCTTTAAATTATATAATGGAGAAGAAAATATAGATTACGATGGAGCTGGATATTTGATACAATTTGCAAAAGATGGAAATAATGTCTATCATAGAAAATTGGATATATATGATTTTGAACCACAAAGTTATATTAATCGATGAGGAAAAATACCTTATGTATCTAAAGGATTGAAGGCATTAAATAATAATTCTTCTCCTGTTATTTTAAGTACTCAATGAGAACCGATTTCTTCAGATATTTATGATTATTATAATTTAGATGATGATGTTTGAAATAGTCTTTTAAAAGAAAAAGATGAACAGAATAAGAAAAAGAAAAATTATAATAATATTAAAAATAGAATAGCTGGAGAGTTTCAAAGAGGTTTAGTAAGATAAATTTAGTGAATCATACTATTACCTTTAATAAATAAAAACATTATAAAAATGGCAAAACATTCTTTAATTGAAAATATTAATCAAACTATTGCGGATTTTGATGATATACAAGATGCAATAAATGAAAAATCTGGTTCTGGTACAGTAACTAATAATGATGCTACATCCACCTATGCTGATAAAATTAGAGCAATTCGAACAGGTGATATTGGTGAAATTGTTTCTGTTGTAGGTGGTGATGTGGAACCTGGAAAATATGTTGATTCTGTAACCAAATCAGGATCAATAATTACAATTACAAAACAAGATATACCAAATGTTAATATTATTGGTGGTGAAATTGAAACAAATAAATATGTTTCATCAATAATGTCAGATGGACACGAAATTACTATTACTAAAGGTACTTTTCCAACTCCACCAACCATACCATCAATTGAGATAATAAATGGTTCTACTACAACAAATCAATACGTTTCTGGTATTTCTGCATCAGATCATGAAATTACTGTTACTAAAACAACACTTCCTACTTTGCCTACTGCCGAATCATTAGGTGCAATAACTAATGTGAAAATAGGTGACACCAATATATCAAAATCAGGAACTACTCTAGAACTTCCAGAATATCCAACAATACCAAATTTATCTATCATTAATGGCCCAGCTGTCACAGGACAGTATATTTCTGCAATTTCTGTTTCTGGTCATACACTTACTATATCTAGAGGAATGTTACCAACTGAATCTGAAGAACCACTTCCAACAATTCCTATTCCAGGTACATTAGAACCAAAGATGAATGGTGTTGCGAATGTGGGTATAAGTGAAAATTATGCAAGAGAAGATCACATTCATCCAACTGATGATAAACTTATTGCATTACAAAATCTTTTTACCGACAATAAAGTCAATTCAGCAATTAATGCTGATGTTGCAAATAGTACTAAAAATTCATTAATTATAAAATTTGATAATGGTACAATTGAAGATAGAGATAAATTTACATTTAATGGATCTACTGAAAAAATAATAAATATCACACCTAAGCCAATTACAATTGATGATATTATAACTGCTTGAGATGGAAATACTGTAAATTTAATTTATGGTAAACTTGATATTTATAATACAAATTCTGAAAAACAAATGGCTTGTATTGGATGTAATTCAGAAAGTAATTATGGTGTAATGTCATTAGGTGATGTAAACGGCACTAGTTTAAGATTAGACGTTAGTGGTATGACTATATATGAATTAGAAAATGGACCAATGTCTAGTAGAATTGATCGTCATGGTGAAGCTACATTTAAGGGAAAAGTTAATTCGGCTATTGGTTTTTTTGAGACCTCTGATGCTAATTTAAAGAATTTTTATAATGATGTTAAAGTAGATTTTAACGATTTATTAAAAATTCCAACAAAATATTTTTCTTGAAAAAATAACGATGAACAGACATTAATTGGTACTTCTGCACAAGAAGTTCAAAAGTTATATCCAGAATTAGTATCAAGAAATAAAAATAATGAACTATCAGTAGATTATTCTAAACTAAGTATTATTTGTTTAGCTGCAATAAAAGAGCTTATAAACGAAATTAATATATTAAAATCAAAATAACATGATTAATAAGAAAACAAAATTTTATTTAATTATAATTGCGATCATAATTATGGTTATTCTAGCTGGTTGTGGTATTGCCACATCACTTAGTTATGGAACAATGATTGTGACTGTATTAAGTTATTTAATTGGGGTAGGTTGTGGAGGATATATTTATAAAATATATAAACAACTAAAAGAGAACGAATCTAATATTAATAAAATATAATTATGGCAGCTCGTCCAAATCCACCTTGGAAAACAATGACCTATGGTGATTTAAATGAAAAATGTGATGGTAGATTAACATATATGAATCTTGATTGAAATCAAGGATGTACATTTCAAAGTTTAAGAGATGATATAGATTTAAAAAACGGAAGATATATAATTAATGATTTGGGTTATAAACCATATAATGAACAAATATTATTAAATTACGCAGTTGACATTGATTGACCATATTCGTATTTCTTTTTTTGTGAGTTTAACATTCACATTATTTCTAATAAATCTAATTCAATACCTACTACAACATGTACCCCTTGTATTGGAATATATAACAATCTAGAATCGTATATACCAGATATTTTAACTTGTGGTAACAATATAACTAAAGTTGGTCATTCCTATACAAACATTTATCCTACAATAAATGAAATATATCCATCGATAAATAAAATTACGGCTATAATTAAAAATGAAGGATTATATAAATGACAATCATATAACGTTGCTGGAACTTGAAAAATGAAGTTAATGGAAGAAGGTACAGTTACTGGTAATTTAGATTCCGGACAAGGTGGTCAAGCTTCTATGTCTAGAATAGAATTAAGACTAATTGACATAGATTCAAAAGTTAATTTTAAAGATCCAGAAAATTTATATAAATTAACAATAAATGTTGTTTTAACAGAAATGTAAAAAAAACAGGGAATTCTAAAATAGAGTTCCCTGTTTTACCGTTTCTACTACATCTTCTTTTAAAGATAATAAATCTTGTGTATTAAATACTAAAACTTTATCAGTTAAAGGTATTCCTAATCTAATTTTTCCTCCTCCTATTTCAAGTTTTGTTATTGACATTAAATCCATTATAAATGGATCTGTATGATTTAATCTATTTATTATATCGTCAACTAAACCATTAATATCAATATTACCTTTCTCATCAGCAAACATATCTAATATTTCAATTAATTTTGATGATTTGCCATCTATAATTCTCATAATAAACGGTTGAGTAAAATTAATAAGAGGGTTTGATTTAGACAAAATATTTATTTTATCGTCCATAAAATGTTTAAGTTTATCAACTATATTGTGTGCTTTCATTACATGTTCATTTTAATAAATTGTTCATAAGTTACTTCAGAATTAGATTTACTAAATTCTTTAAACTTATTAAATAATTCTAACTCTTTATTAGATTCTTCAATTATTTGTTTCTTTTGTATTTTAATTACATTATATAAATCAATTAATAATTTATTTCCTTCTTGATCAGATTCAATTTTAGATTTAACTAAATTTAATAATTCGTTTTGAACTTTTGTTTGAAGATAATCGTTTAAATTAATATAATCTGGTTTAGAAAATAATTTTTGTTTTTGATCTTCAGTTAAAGAACTAATTTCTAGATCAATTTTATTTCATATAGAATTATCAATTGATTCGTTTTTATAACTCTTAAGTCGTTCTTCATATGATTTAAGCATCTGTAATTGTGCATCAATATTAGAATCGGTTAAAAGAGAATTACTTCCAAGAAACACTTGATTTACAGGATAAGGACCCATCATATATTTAAATTAAAAGGAGGAGGATTACTCCTCCTTATTTATTATTTTCCACAACGATCATCGCAACAACCACATAATGGATTATATGTAGTTCTTGGAGTTACAGTCGTACCAGTAGTAACATCAGCCACACTTACTGGATAGAATGTACGATTCATGTAGTTAACAATCTTATTATCTGCGCAACATCTGCGTTCAGCTTCAAGATCTATTCCTGATTTAGCTGCATAAGCCACACTGTCAATACGCATATCAAGAACTTTGGCCCTTCATGGCTCAATAGCATCTGCTACTGCTTGTTTTGTTTCAAGATCTGAAATTCTTTTTGACAAAACATCAAAATTGTCTCTTTGATTTTTATAAAGACCAAATGCATCTGCATTTTGTTTTGCAACTAATGTATCAAATCCATCACGAGTTGATTTATAAAGTCCAAAATCCCCATCTACTTGAGATTTTCAAATTTGAAACTTTTCATTTACATCAATTTCACGCGCACCTTGCATCTCACGCAAACCTGAAATCTGTCCTTGATAAATTGCAGCAGTAAGTGCTACTGCATCGTCACATTCTTTGCTATATACTTGAAAAGCAGTAGGTGCACCTAATGAACCACCACTAATTGTGTTTATATTAATATTTTCTGGAGTAGAATTACCAAATAAATTAAACCCTCCATTTTTTTAAACATTGACGCTAATCCAATAGCTGTACCAGCGATTCCAAAACCAAGAGCAGTGTTTGCTGTACCTTTTGATGCGTATTCCTTATGATACATGTGATCATAACCATATCCACTGTTATAGATCTCTTTTGCGTTATCTTTGCTTGTAATTTCCATAATATGAATAAATTTTAAAAAATTAATAATACATTTTGTAAGCTTACAAGTACAAAGATACTACGCCAATTAGCCGAAACCTATCATTACTAATAAAAAAATATAAGTCCTCTAAAGTATTCACTTTAAAGGACTTATAATATATTATTACTTAGCATTGTTGTATCAATTTTTAAAATTATCTAAATCTTTAACTTTTCATCCAAGTTCTTTAAATCCAATTCTATGTTCACCTCTTGGAATTTTACCATCACGAACATAATTATCAAAAGTAGCTCTACTAATTTTTAAATATTGACATGCCGCATATTTACTTAAATATCTAGATTTGTCTGTATATTCTTTAAGTATGTTTATGATTTTTATTTCATCATTTTCATCTATATTGCTATTGCCGCTATCAATATCATTAACTATTTTAAGTAGAAGGTTTCTTATTGTCTCTAACATAGGAAATTATTGCAATTATGATTGTTATTCCTGCTAAAATTCTAATAAATGTATTGTACTAATTGGAATTGTATATATTATATCTATTCAATTAATTAAATCAATGGTAGTAGCATAATATAGAAATATTCTATGATATAAACAAAATCTGAATACAAAACTTGCAATAATTAAAAACATCAATGTTAAAATTGATGTTCCAGATAATATACTTAAAAATAATAAATCTGTTCCTAATACATAAAGAATTGTATTTAAAATATAACACATTCCTATCATAATAGGAATATATTTTAATATTATTAAGAAAATTTTATATAACGATTTATTTCTTAACTCGCCCACCATTTTCATATCTAGTACCATGTTTAAATCCAGCTTTAGGTGTCATTGGCATTGGTCTAGTAGGTTGTTTCTTTGTTTTATTTGCCATATTAATTTATATACATGTATTTGCCATTCCTATATTTAAGAAATTCTCTCCTTTGTGTCATACCATCTAAATAGAATAATCCAATATGTACTCAAGAACTTGTTTTAGATGCTTCGTCTATATATTGATCAAATTGTTTATCCGCAAGATACTCTTTTACAAACGATTTAAATTCATCTATATTTCCATTCATTGGTACTAAATCAACACCAAATCCATACAAATGTGCAGATGTATTACTACCATTTAGTAATTTATTTAACTCTGGAGATCTATACCCACTTGTTACTTTAATTGCAGATCCTCATTGTTCTCTTAATGGGTTTAAAAATTCTATTAATTTATATAAATTACATTTAATATCATTTGGAGCAGTATTGTCTATATTGTTATTATTTGCTGTATCACTTTGACACAATTCATTTATTGTAAAATAATTATTCATCTATTGAATATTGTTTTAAAAATTCATTTGAAAATTTAGTTCTAATACAATATTTAGTTTCTAACTGATTTTCATTTTTATATTCTCTACAATACCACATTTGACAATTTTTTAAAGTAATATATTCTAAATCATTAACATTTATTTTATTTGTTAATTTTTTACATTTATACATATTATAATTTTCTAAAAAATCAACAGATTGACATTGTAAATTAATCAATTCGTCATTTCCTATAAATGAATTGTTTATACTTGAGTAGTTATTTACATCTGTACATATAAATGGTATTAATGATCCGTTTTCTGTTTTTTGTAGTTCTGTATAAGGAAAAATGTCAATAAAATTATCAAAATATAAAATTTCTATACGCCCATTATCGTTTCTTTTACCTCAACATTGGATATCTGTAACTAAATAAGAAACTTTTTCTTGTTTTGGTAATATTGATTGTCATGTATTATTATATTCTAATATATCAATGATTTTATTGTTCTCGTTAATCTTTACTCAGATTTTTGAAATATCATTTGGTTCTAATACAGATTCTTCCATTCTTCAAGTATATTCATTTATTCTCTTCCAACCATTAATGTTTTCAAATAAGCCCATCTTGTTTCCACATTTATCTACTTTCAGTCATAGATTATTATTTGGTGGCGGAATACAAGATTCTATAATTTTTATTGTTCTCATACTAATTTAAATAGATATTTTGTTCAATTAAATCTTTTTCTATTATCTAGATAATTAATATCCGATATATTGTTATATACTTCTTGTTCAAAACTAATACTTCTATAAGGTTTTATTTGTCCACCTAAAAATAAATATATTATACATTTAATTATAAATTCTATAAAATAACATATATAGAATATTGAATATCCTAAAATTTTATTAAATAATTTATTTTTTTTATTTGGAATAAAATCCTCGGCTTGTATCTCATGAAATGATTCGTGTCTATGTGTTGTTTTTCTTAATGGTGTATTTCTATATTTTTCTCTTCTAATAAGAATTCCATACAAATTAAATGTATAAAAATTTTTAAATGGTAATCACTTACTATAAGCAAGTTTAAAGTTTCTATTTTTCATATTTTAATGTTTTCATTTTTTCGCATTAATTGCAAATTGTGCTCTTTTTCTAGTTAATGGATTATTGCTATGTGTGAGTTCTTCCGCTGTTTTTCCAGTTCTTTTCATAGTTTCTGTAAACTTTCCTTTATTTTTTGGATCTATATAAATTTGTTTACCTGTTTTTAAAAATTTAATAAAAGTTTCTTTAAATGTCTTTATGTCATTCATAATAATAAATTTTTACAAAAATATGAAAAATATTTTTATTTACAAAATTTATATTTGGAATTAACCATTATTTTGATTATTTTTGTGCAAACAAAAATTTAATAAAAATGAAGTAATTTTAAATGGAAAAACAAAAATCAGACTTAGGGTCAATTATTAAATGAATTGATGATATGACTAATGTTATATCACAACATGGTATAATAAAGGTCATTAGTTCTATATTTACTTTAGCAATAGCAATATTAGTACTAACAATAACAATAAACCCTAATATTATATTTGATAAATTTTTTAAATATCAGTGACAAATAGAATCTGAAAATCGAGATTTTAGAAAAAATAATGATCCGTTAATTAGAGAAGAATTAAAAGATTTAATGTATAAAATTAATGCAGAGCGTGTTAGTGTACTTGAATTTCACAATGGTAGAAAAAACCCTAGTTCATTAGGATTTTATTATGCTGAAATGACGTATGAACAAACGGCAAAAAATATTGATCCAGTATCTTTACAATATAGATCAATTAATTTATCATTACATAATATTTCTACTACATTATATACAGATGCACATTGACATGGACATGTAGATGAGTTAGCTTGTATTGATACAAATATTGCAACTGCAATTCATAATAATGGGACCAATTATATTGGTTTATTGTTACTTGAAGGAGATACAGAACTTGGAATATTAGTTGTATCATTTATAGATGAACCGAATTGAATACAAGTTGATAGAGAGGTTAGAAGAAGTGGTATGAGAATTACTACTTGATTAGATTATAATAAGAAAAAAAAAATAACTTAATGCCAAAATTAGGAGATGGGTCATTTGGTACTAAATTTGGTTATCAAATAGATAAACAGAACAATAGTGTTGGATTTGAAGATTCTTCACATACATACTTTGATTTAAATGATGGCAGTAAATATATTTCTGTAACACAGTTATTGAAATATTATGAACCAGAATTTAATAAAGATTTTTGAGCATCGTATAAAGCTTTAGAATTTATATTTGAAAATTCTCCAGAAATTTGATCAAGAGTAAAAGAATATTTACTCAATACAAAAAAAATGGATAACAGAATATTAATAAAGTATAAAATTAATGAAGAAGAATTTTTAATAAAAAAACAAGAAATTCTTGATTCATATGATAAAGCTGGAAAGGAAGCATGTGAGAAGGGTACGGCTATACATCTAAAAAAGGAATTATCATTTTATAATGAAAAAACCAGAAATATATCCAGATATGGAATTAATGGAAATTTTACATGTGAGCAAGGTAAATTTACTTTAAATGATAAATTTGCGATATATCCAGAATTATTATTAAGTTATAAGGATGGTGATTTTAAATTAAGTGGACAAGCAGATTTAATTTGTAAATTTGATAATAAAATTTATGTTTTAGATTGAAAATCTAATAAAGAAATCAAGAAAAAATCCTTTTATAATAAAACTACAAAAAAAAATGAATGTCTTAAATTTCCACTTAATAACTTAATGAGTTCTAATTATTGAATATATTCATTACAATTGTCTACTTATATGTGAATGATTCAACAACAATATCCAGAGTTAGAATGTAAAAAAATAATGATTGTTCAAATAAAAGATGATGGTGAAGAAATCATATATGAATGTGAGTATCTTAAAGATGATGTTGAAAGAATGATTAAACATTTTCGTAAACAACAAAAAATTAAAAATCAATTAAATAAGATAAAACAAATAAAATATGAATAATGAATTAATAGAATCTCGTTTACAAATTTGTAAAGATTGTCCTCTTTATACTAAAAATTCTTTTGGATGAGACGTATGTAACCCTAATCTTTATTTTAATCCTGAAACAAGTGAAACATCGAAAAAGAAAAAATCAGGATTTGTAAATGGGTGTGGATGTAAGTTATCAAACTTAATAAGTAATGAAAATAACCATTGTCATGCAAATAAATGATAGTATAAAAATATTTTTTACTAAACTTAAACACATTGTTGTTGGATGGTATTATGTTTTTGTTGGTAAAAATCACAAGTTGTTACAGGAAAGAATGAAAGTATGTAATAATTGCATAGAAAAAATAAGAATTACAAAATCTGTTTATATGTGTAATATTTGTGGATGCTTTTTACATGCAAAAAATAGAGTTAAAGATGAAGAATGTCCTTTAAAAAAATGAAAACGAGTGTAATATGTCAATAAGTGAAAATATTTTAAATAAACAATTTGAAAATATCAAATCAGAAGAAATGGAAATTATTCCATGTAATACAGGTGTATTGGTTCAATTATATGATGATAATCCATATAAAACAATAAACCGTACTGAGTCTGGATTAATATTTGGAATAGAAAGTAATAAAAAATATAAGTCTAACGAAACGGGTGAAATCGAAGAGAATGATGAATTTGTAGCTTGTGCAAAAGTAATTGCAGTTGGACCAAAATGTGAAAACGTAAAAGTTGGAGAAGATGTTTATTTGATTAAGCATATTTTAAAACCAATTCCTTATAGAAAGAAAGGTTATTGAGAAATATCAGAACAAAACATTCTTTGTAGACTTAAACCAATTAATGAAAAAGAAAATGAAAGATAAAAATGAATTAATTTTTTTTGTACCTGGAGACATTGTTCAAGTACGACATAATTTAGATATACGACCAAAAATGTGAGTTGTGGAAAAAATTACAAGATCTTTAGTAAATAAAGATGGACAAAAAGAATCATTATTTGTTGGAATTAAATGTCGTTGATTTTCAAATAATGGTGCGTTACAAGAATCTATTTTTTCTACAAAAGATTTAATGCACATTGAATAATAAAATTATATATTAACAGCATATAATATATTTAATTTAATAATTAATAATGAACGAACAGTTAAAAAAATTTATTGAATGACTTCCTACAAAAGTAAAAGAGTTAGAAGATAAAACTCCTGAACAAATTGCAGAAACAATTAATGTATTGGGTCAATCAAAAGAAGGTTTAAAACAGCTTAAAGGTTTATTTCAGGAATTTAAAAATGAAGCTAAAACAACACTATTTAAAAATGGTGGAAAATTAGAATATATTTTATATTTAAAAAATGGTGGATGTCCATCATGTAATAAACCAAAAATAACTAAAGCACAAGATGGTTTAAAATATGAACAAAGTAATGATATATCTAAAGGTCCAAAAATTAGAAATAGTAAAGCAAAAAAAATAGCAAAATCTAAGGGACAATCTGGGCAAGATTATCGTACAGCTAAGAATAATGCAAAATCAGCTCTTCGTGAAAATACAGACTTGCGTGGAAGAGATCGAAGACAAGCAGCTAGAAGAATGGCAGCAGGATTAAGTGGATTAAATAGGTATTTAATTGATGATATTCCAATTGAAAATCAACTCACAATATCTGAAATTACTGGACCCAAGAGATACGATGAAGCAGTAATTACTACAGGTAATTTATCAGAAATTCCAGAAAAAAGAATTATAAAAGAAGTAACAAAACCACAAAGTTCTAACATTCCGTCTATTAGAGAAGAATTAGCAGCAAAAAAAGCAAAAACTGACGCATGATATCAGTATCAATATGAAAGAAATTTATATGATAGGAATAATGGTGTATATCGTCCAAATCAAGATAGTGCTGCTTATATGCATTGAATGTGAGAAGATTTCAATAATTCATGAGATCCTAACACAAATACAGTAAAACGTGATTATCAAATGCGTTCTCCTACTCAGGATCAACTTCTTAAATATTTAAATGCTGGTAAATTTACACATGGTGTTTTATCAACAAGTAATCCAGAAGAATATGGGGTAAATGTAGATAATAGAATGTTTTATGAACGAGGTGGATATCCAGATTATCGTGCTGATGCAAAAGCTGCTGGAATCCCAACAACTTCTCGTTTATATGATGGTACTGCAAATGTATTAGCAACTTTAATATCTACGGTTGGTGGTGCAGGTGTAGAAAATGCTATGCGATCTGCACCAGAAGTATGAGGATTAGGTAATATGTCAGATGATGTTGTAAGGACTGCTCCAAGAGCAACTGGTCAAAAAAGACGAAATGCTGCTGCACAAACAATAGATGAAGTTACAGGTGCTCCAAAAGGATCTCAAAAATTTGTGTCTAAAGCAGAATTTGAAGCAGTACCAACGGATGGATGGAGAGGTGCTGTAGGACAATATGCTAAAAAACCAAGTGGTTACGTTTATGAATATTCATCTTCACTCCCAGTTGAAGGATTTGGTAATGGATGAACATATTGATTCAAACGAGGCGGTAAAATAGACACATTTAAATCAGCGATTGAACTATTTTGGGAAAGTTTGGAAAAACATAATTAATAAATGCAAATATTTATATTTGATAATGTATCAAATACATTAAAAATAGATAATTATGCCATATTACTTATTAAAGAATTTAAAAATCTTTGAGATGTAGAAAGAAATAAATGTGAGACGGATAAATCTGGTGAGCAACGTCAATTAGCATACAAAGAATTAACTTATATATACTTGATGTTAGATTTTAAGTCTCCATATTTTCAATATACAGAACAAGACAAACATATTGCAGCTTTAAGTGACTCCGGACTTAATGAAGCTCAATTAAAAGATACATTATTTATTAATGCGTATAATAAATATCAAGAGCTTCTTGAATCCGATCCTATTTTAGGATTAATTAAAACTGCACACAGAACATTATATAAAATGCAAATCTTCTTAGATAACATTGATTTTAATGAAGATGTTGATGAAACAGGAAGACCATTGTATAAACCAAAAGACATTATTGCCGATATAGGATCTATTGGTAAAATGAGAACACAACTACAAGAATTAGAAATTGAATATAAAAAGAATCTTCAAGCAAATAACAATAAGCTTAAAGGAGATATTGAACCTGGATTTGGAGAAGTGTAAATATGGCAAAAAAAATAGATGTAATTAGTTTAGTAAATCGTATAGATTCAAGAAGATCAAAAGATACAAAAATCACTAAAATTAATAAGGAAAAATCTGTTACTACAAAAACAAAAGGTGTCATTAAAGAAGTACCTGAATTAGATATGAAAAAAATAACAGATGTAATAACTGAAAAAATAGAAGATCAAAAAAAATTAATTAACTTTAGTGAAAAATATGAAGAATCTTTGATAAAGCAATTATTTGAAGAGGAACTAAAAGATAAAGTTAGAAAGCATCTGGATCAAGATGAATCAGAATATTATGAAGAAGTATCTCAAAAAAGACATTATAAACGAAATGGCGATTGAGATGTTCCATACGATGAAGAAATTTTATATTTTGATCCAGAACTTTCATATGAAATTACAGGATATCGTCCTATTACAATGACACAAGGATTAGATTTTGATCCTACCCCATTTAAAGAAGTTGGAGATACATTTGATAGAATGGGTAATTATACTGAGTATCCAAAGGGCTGTAAACCTTATGCTGATTTCTGAACTGAGCAACTAAGACGATGTACAGAAGGTTACACTGTTGGTAAATATAGAATTACAGGAGATCATTATTTCTTTTTGAATTTTTATAGAATGCAAACAGTTAATCAAAGTTCTGATAAAGCAACTTCTGGTCGTAATCAATCTTTTCCAAGTTTTTTAGCAAAACAATATGAATTCTTCCATTATTTGGAAATGTGTGAATATGTTGGAAAAGATGTGTGCATGTTAAAGGCACGTGGCTTAGGTTTTTCAGAAATATTAGCAGATTTATGTGTACGACCATTTATTACTACACGACAATTTAGAACATTATGTACGGCTGCTGCTGACTTACAGTTAGACCCATTACTCGATAAATGTTGAGTACAGCTAAACTGACTCAATATGAATACAAATGGTGGTATGAAACGTAGCAGACAAAAAGTAGATAATGTCAGACAAAAAAGAAATTCTCTTGTAACAAAAGAAGGTATAGAATACGGACCTCTAAGTGAAATAGAAGGCGTAGTTGCGGATAATCCTAGGAAAATAAGAGGTGACAGGGTAGAACGACTTATATATGAAGAAGCTGGATCTAACGCCAATCTAATTAAGTCTTGAATACAAGGAAACGCCCTTGTGGAGCTTGGAGGTAAAAAGGTCGGGTTAAGATTATGTGGGGGTAAATTACTCCAAATTTGTTAAAAGATATTATAAATTCAGTAATCATAATTACTAAAAATAACTAGTAAACATGAAAGAACAATTAAGTAAAAGTCAATTAAAACAACGCATCATAGATGCGGCAATTGAAGAATATATTAATACTCCGAAATTTGAAAAATCTGCCACAAGAATAGCAGCACAATATGGAATAAATAGAAAAACGTTATTACGTCATTTAAAAAACAGAAATATTGAAATTATAACAACACATGGTGCAAATAGTATAAATGAAAATGTTTTTAATAAAATAGATACAGAAGAGAAAGCTTATTGATTAGGTTTTTTATATGCTGATGGATATGTTGCTGTTAAAAGCAATCAGGTTGGTTTACATTTGTCATTAAAAGATGTGTCGCATATTGAAAAATATAAAAAATTTTTAGGATGAGGCGGTGAAATTAAAATAAGAGAAGACCATCAGTTTGGGACAAAAGACAACAAAAATGTTGCTGGAGAGATTTTATATAATTGTGGAATAACAGTAACAAATAAAATTATTCATGATGATTTAGTTAAATTAGGATGTGTTCCAAATAAATCTCTTATATTAAGATTTCCTACAGAAAAACAAGTTCCTAAAAAATTTCAATTAGCATTTATTAGAGGTTATTTTGATGGTGATGGAACTTTAGGTTTATATCAACATAATAAAAAGAATCCTAGATTAGAAGAGTCTCTTTTAATTATTGGAACTAAGCCGTTTCTTGTAAAAGTCCAGGAGATTTTAGGTCCTGGATACTTAATGCAGAAAAAAAACCGTAATGAATTTGTATATCGTCTTGGATATTCTACATTAAAAGCATTTAATGCAGCATCGTTAATTTATAAAGACGCATCTATTTATTTAGATAGAAAATATAATATCTTTATTAACAAATATTGCCCATATCGAGCAAAATCGGTGAAAACTGAGATGTCAACACCGAGGTAATCTTTTAGATTGCGAAAGGCTAAAAGACACTGTAACGCGTAGAAACTGAATAAATATAATGTTTCCAAGAGTGTTCGACTATTATTTAATAATAGAAAATGTACGCTGAGCTTATACGAATCAAAGTATAAGAATTAAAAGATAAAAAGCTTTTAAGATAACAATTACTGACAGGTGGAGACGATGGTCCAAATTTAGCTGGACTAGCACAAATCTTTAATAACCCTTTAGCTTATAACGTCCTTCCATATAAAAACAACGATACTAGGGATGGTAGAGTTCAATTTACTGGATTTTTTATCCCTGCACACAAATTTTCATTACTTCCACAATTTCTAGATAATCGTGGAGTAACAAACGATGTTGAATTTAAAAAACATTATGAGAAAAAACGTTCTTTAATGAGTGGATCAGATTTAATTACATATTGTGCAGAACACTGTTTTTGTCCAGAAGAAGCATTACTTAGACAAGGTGATAATTTATTTGATGCAGAGTTGGTATCTGAACAATTAGTGAATATTAGAGTACATAAATCTGTTGAGACTCCAAAAAGAATGACTTTATTGTGAAATAAAAATACAACTACCGAAATTGAATTTGAAACAAATTTAAATGATTACCATAAGGATGATGTGGATATTGTAGCAAATAGAGACAAAGTTCTTAATAATAAAGAATACATTGATAGAAGTAAAGTATATGCAAAAGAATCACAATCTAGTAAATTACTTGTTCTTGAACCTCCAAAGAGAGACAAAGATGGAAATGTATTTAAAAACCTTTATGTAATTGGTGTCGATGCAATTGATATGGGCACAGCTGATTCAGCAAGTGATTTAGATGTATCTGATTTCTGTGTTGTAGTAAAACGTAGAATGCATGGAATGGATCCACCAAAATATGTGGCAATGTATAAAGCAAGACCTAGAGATATTCGAGAAGCCTACGAAATGACAATGAAATTGGCAATTTGGTATAATTGTAAAATAATGCTTGAGTATACAAAAATATCTATTCAAAATTATTTTAAAATGTTAAAAAAGGACCATCTATTTATGGCCAGACCAGAATTTGCTGTTTCCGGAAATACTCGTAAATCAAGAGTATCTAAGAGACTAATTGGATTACCAGCTACAGAAGCTGTCATTAAACATGGATTAGATCTTGTTGGTATGTACATAAACGATTATTACAATGAAATTTGTTTTGATGAAATGCTTGAACAAATGTTAAATTATTCTTATGAAAATAAACGTAAATTTGACATCATTGCAGCTCTTCAAATGTGTGAAATTGCAGATGAATCCATGTACGATATTACACCTAGTGTTCAAGATTCTATTAAAAATAATTGACAGGATATTGGTTGATATACAGATGAAAATGGTTATAAGCGATTTGGAGTAATACCACAAAACATAATACCTATGGCAAAATGACGATATTAGAACAAGAAATACTTAGCATCATTAATGAAACTATTGGTGGACAATACATTGGAAAACTAAAAGTAATTAATGATGAAAATATATGAACTTTATATCTTTATTTAAATCAAGAACTATCTCCAATACAAATTGGATGTGAATGTTCATGAAATAAATTTAAAGAATATGTTCGAAAAGAAATTAAAAATAGAAAATTAGAAAAAGTTTCTTACTGAAAAGCAATACAAGAACTACCATCAGTAGAGTGTATTAATTGTAAGTTAGAACTAAACAATGATAATGAAATATACTTATAATGAATAAAGAAAAAGAAATTGAAAAGATCAAGAAATGTATTCAAGATCTTGTTTATGAAAAAGTTCAATTAAAAAAGGCATATAATTATTATCATGGTATTAGAGATGCAGAACAATTTCGACATATTGAAGAAAATTATGGTATAGGCGTACCAACATCTATTGGATTTAATCCTTTAGTTAAAAAACATATTGATGTTTTAGTAGGAGAATATCTTGAATTAGATCCAGATTTACAAATAACATGTAAAGATGATCAAACCATTTCTAATATATTTCGAGATAAAAAATTAAAAATTGATTATGAATTATATGAATATTTACGTAAATATTTACAAAATCAAATAATCAATATTTTAATGGATTCTAAAGAACCAATAAATGATCCTTTTATTGAAAAAGAATTACAACGAATAAAAGATAATATTGATGGATCATTCATTTCAGATTATGAAATTGCTGCACAAAACATTTTATTATATATCAAAAATTCTCGAAATATTGATTTAAAAAATAAAATGCGAGAATTATTTACGGATCTTCTTATATGTGGTATTTGTTATTATAGAACAAAACCTTCTGGAAGTGAAGATGATCTTGTGTTAGAAATATTAAACCCTCTTGATACATTTATTGAAAGAAATAGAAAAGAGTTTTATTTAAATAAATCTCGAAGATCTGTTGTAAGACGATGAATGACAAAAGAAGACATTCTTGTTGAATTTGGAGATAATTTAAATTCAGAAGCAAAAACTAAGTTAGAAGAACAAGGTTATAAAACAGATGGAAATTATAATACGGTTTATGTAAGAGCACCATATAACTTAGAAGCAGATGGTGATGGATATACAGCTGTTAGAAATAGCCCTAGTCCTGGTATTTTAGGTGGTTTAGAAGTCACACCCGTATTTCCATGAAATGATACAGGAATGTATAATTATAATAACAATCCAATAATACCAGTATATGAATGCGAATGATTAGAATGACATGATAATCAATTAGTAAGACACGAAGGTGTTCAAATAGGAGAAGAAATATATATAACAAAAGGAGAAAGTAAAACTGCATATCGTAGTAAATCAAATCCAAAAGAATGTACACTTAGTGTTAATGGTATGTTTTTTTCAGATAAAAACGGATCACCATTTTCAATGATATTAAGTACAATGGATTTGCAGGATTGATAAATTAGTCCTGAATAAATTCCGTGAATTGCTGGAAAATCTAAAAAGACAATCAGCAGCCAAGTCATTTTTATGAAAGGTTCAACGACTAACATGTAAGCTTAAGTGAGCTGAAGCGCGGAAATATTATAATTAAATAAGTAGTTATGAAATATAACGAAGAAGAATTTAAAAATAAAATTAAATCTCTATATGGAGATGAATTAAAAGTAATTGGTCGATTTAAAGGTTTAGAAAAATCAATTTTAATAAAAGATAAATATGGAGTTTTATCTTGTGTAAAAGCTAGTCTTTTATTAAAATTTAAACCAACAATTAAAATTGCATTAAATAAAACAGAATATTTTATGAATCAGTTAAGAGAAAAATATCCAGAAACAGCAAAACTTATACAACCTGTATCTGAGTATAAAGCAATGAAACAAAAAATGTTATTTAAAACTAAATTTGGAATTGTTTCTATTATACCAGATGCTTTGATTCATGGAATTATTCCAAATATTAGAAGTGCTATAGATAGAAAAGAATATATGTACGAACAATTAAAATTTCTATATAACTATGAATATGATTTTAAGATTTTATCTACTAATCGACATATTGGAAAATGTATTCTAATTTGTCCTATTCATGGAGAAGTGGAAATAGATAATGATCATATTTTTTCTGGATATGGGTGTATTAAATGCGATTGTAATTGAACAAAAAGTAATTGTTTATATGTGATTAAATTAACCAATGAAGATGAAAGTTTTTATAAGTTAGGAATATCTTATAGAACAGAAAAGGGTGTAATTAGAAGATATTCTGATTATAAAAAAATTAAAATATAAAATAGAAATAATAAAAGAATGTGAGTTTGAAAATCATTCAGAATGTGTTCAGAAAGAACTTGAATTAAAACAATTAATTAAATATAATTTATATTATCCAAAAGTTTGATCGAATGATTCAACAACGGAATGTTTTTCAAATAATTTATTATCTATTGTGTTATCAAAATTATAATATATGATATAGTCTGGACTCTATAGAAATATAGAGATGTGTTAAACTGCATAAAAGTAACGATTTTATGTGAACATAACGAAATATGATCTCCTTTGTTTTTATCGGGATAACTTAATTGCAAATTCTGGAACAGTTGGTGATTGAATTGATGTAGCATCTCTTCCATCTTTTTTAGGAACTGAGACTGCTGAAAAATTACAAAAATGATTTGCATATAAAAAGAATGGTGTAGCATTATATGATTCTAGTCAAGAAGGTGCAAATATAATTAATACCACTTTTAATGGATATGATGATACACTAAAAGCACAAGCAATTCAAGCAATTCAAATTGCAATTAATGCACTAGAAGAAAATGTTTCTTCGACTACAGGTGTTTTTCCTGAAAAATTAGGTCAAATTCAAGAAAGAGAAGCTGTTAGTAATGTAAAAGTAGGAGTTAGATATTCTACTTTATTAACTAAACAATATTTTCATGCAATGGATCTAATGTACAAAGAAGTAAACTATGATTTATTAAACTTAGCAAAAATAGTGTTTCCTAATGGTATGTCTGGTACAATTATACTTGGTGAAAGATTAAATAAAGTATTTACTGCATTACCTGAACATTATACATTTACTGATTTTGACATTCATATTCAAGATAGTACAGAAACATTACAAACTCGACAAGAAATAAAAATGTTTACTGGAGAAATGATTAAAGGTGGATTAGTTGACGCAGAAACTGTTATTAAGATTTCTACTGCTAAAAATATGACTCAATTAAAACGTGACGTTGAACAAGCGATAGCAAGTAAAAAAGCTGAGAATAACATGATAATGCAATTACAACAACAAGTTGAACAACTAACACAACAAATTAATCAACTGAATAACACAAATTCACAATTAGAAGCAGAAAAGAAACGTTTAGAAAATCAACTAGATAAAAATAGTGACATTAAATGGGAATTAGAAAAACAAAAAGTTCTATTAGATGAAAGAGAATTACGTGATAAAAAATCATATAACGATGAATTACTTGAATTAAAAGAAAAAGAACTCGCTGTGCAAATTAATCAATTAAATGATGGAAACCCATATAATGATGCTATTAAATCTATTGTGTAATAAATAACAAGACTCTACATAAATATTGTAGAGTCTTTATAATATAAAAAAAATAAACATATAAATGGAAATAACATTAAATGTTGAAACATACATTACAAGTACTTGTAAGTTTATTGCTAGAGATGTTGATAAATCCCTTCCATCTATTGGAAGAATTTTTATTGAATTTTTAGTAGGTAATAATATTGATTCTAAATCAACTCTTAAAGCAACAGAAAAATATGAAGATTATTCATATAATATAAAAGATGGTTTTTTTACTTATTATAAATTAGAAATTAGTAAAACATCTAATGGAAATAATTTATATTATAACAATAATACTTTATATTATAAAGGTGAGGAGGTAACTGATTTTAAAGAACTTATCACACAACTTGAACTTACCAATATTGGTATTTATGATGCTTTTTATAAAGATATATTCAGTTATTGTAAACTTGAAAAATGTGTCATAGAATTACAAAGAAAAGCAATTTTTGATGGACTTAAAAATTGTAATATTGGTAAATGTGATTCTGAAACTAAAAAACAAAGAGATTTTTTATATATTTCTTTAGTTGTAGTTGAAAATTTAGTTTGTCAAAAAAAATTTTTAGAAGCAGAGACTATTTTAGATGGAATTACATCATGTAATTCTTTATGTAATGATCATAAATTATTAACTAATTGTAATTGTAATGGTTAAATTATATCCATATATTGAAGTAAATGATTGTCCAGATAGAAAGTATTGAAAAGACAATACTGAACCATCAACTGATTATATATGAATTAAATTAGATGATGCTGGAAATAAATTAGGCGTATTTCAATGACAAAATGGAGAATGACGTAGAATTGCACCTAGCGAAGATATAATGCATCCATTTTATGATCCAAATATTATATATGGAACAGATGAAAATGGTGAACAAATTGCATTAGATTATTCTATGGATAAAATTCCATATACAATTGTTCAACGTACACCCACTGGTACAATTAGAGCAGAAGATCCATCTGAAGATATTGAAGTAGTAACACTTAAAATGTTAAAATGACATGACTAATTTATTAAATTTATTATATGAATTATACATGGAAGAACTCAATGATTTATTTATTGGGTATCAACATAATGTAAAAAGAATTAATCATATGTGAGAATTAATTCAAATAATAGATTTCATTCAACATGGAAATCCAACTGAAGATGAATTACGATATTTATTAGAATATTATGGTTAGATGTACAACTTATACAATTGAATCAAATAGAGGAAAATCATTTAATTTTTCTATATTTGATGAAGTAATTAAATATAGTAACACTGATATAAAGCAAGATTTTGTATCTTATAATGGATCATTATATGCTTGTATCAAATCAGTATCTGGAATTAATCCAGAAATTGAAACAAATCATGGACAAACTGTAGGAGAACATTGAGTTATGGTTGTTACAGGAGTTCCAGGAGAAAAGGGTGATAGAGGAGAATCTGTAATTGGACCAAGAGGAAAAGATGGAGAATCTGCATATGATGTTGCAAAACAAAACGGTTTTAAAGGCACAATAAATGAATGATTAAAATCTTTAATTGGACCAATTGGACCAAAAGGAGAATCTGGAAAAGATGGAGAATCAATTCGAGGTCCAAAAGGAGAAAGAGGTTATTCAGCTTATGATATAGCTGTTAATAATGGATTTAATGGGTCAGAAGTTGATTGGATTAAATCATTAATTGGAAAACAAGGAGAGCCTGGAAAAGATGGTATTTCTATTCAGGGTCCACGAGGATATAAAGGCAAAGATGGCCAAGATGGGAAAAAAATAGTATTAATTGATGGTGAAGAAGGATTATATTGATATTATGAAGATTCACCAGAAGATAAACAGTTACTTGTTAAATGATGTAAATTAGAAGGACCAGAAGGACGTCCTGCAAAACAAATTGTTTTAGATAAAGATCCTGAAACAAAAAGTTTAGTTTGAAAATATGCAGGAGAACCAAATCATAAACAACGTTTACTAGCATCATTTGATGACATAAAAGGAAATTCAGTTGATGGTGCTTGAATAAACGATGATGGTTATTTATATATTTCGACATCAGATTCAGATATACCATTTTTAGCAGGATATGTAAAAGGAGATAAAGGTGAAAATGGTGATAGGGTTGTATTCAGAATATCTACACATGATACATTAGATCCAGATGAACCAGAAGATCATATCCATCATTTTTGATTACAATGAAAATATGATGGTGAAGATTGAAGGACATGAACTGATTTAATTAATGTGAATGATTTAATCGTACAAGGGTTACAAGGTATACAATTTTCTTATGATGGAATTGTTTATGCTAAGAAAATCAATGATAAATGAGTTGAGGGTGAAGGGACACAACATATGAAATTTGTTTTCTCAATACATGTAAAAAGTGAAGATATGGAAACTATTCCAAATGATGAAGTTAAAGTTTATAGTATTACTTATATTCCATTAAGACGAGTAGTCACTAACATATCATTTGATGAAAATAAAAATGAATTTATATTTACCATTGATGATCCATCTAATGGAATAATAACTGAGAAATATCAAGTTCGATTTAAATCATCAAATGGAATTATAGTAAATTCAGATACTAGTGAAATTAAACTACAATTAGGTAATAGGAATAGTGATCGTTTGCATTTAGATCGTACTGGATTGTGATTAGACGATTTAGATAGAATATATTACCGCGATATTAGTAAAATATTTCATTACACAAACAATATACCTGAATATACTATATTGAGAACTTTACAATCAGCTTATAATAATGATCTTACAGTACCAGTTGGTAATTTTATTAATTTTGAATAATGAAAGGATACGTTAGTTTTGCTAAAAATATTGAACAAAAATATTTTGATAATATAAATGAATATATTGATTGCTTGTTTTTTGCTAAAGATACAAAATCAATATTATTAAATGGTGAACGATATGGAGGTGATATTAAAGATTTAATTCAATTAAATGATTGAAGTTTTGAAGTTCAATATACAGATGGAACATCAAAAATAATTTCATTTAATGATCTACCTCAACTTCGTGAAGAATTGAATCAATTAAAAATTGATCATAATGCACTTGTGTCAGATGTTAACGTTTTACGTAATGACCACAATGCACTAAAAACAAAACATGATCAATTAGAACAGAAGCATAATCAACTTGAATTAGACCATCAAAATTTATCAAACAATGTTTCTATTATAGAAAACAATATTGTAAAATTAGATGAAAAAGTTGATGACATTACAGAAGAAATTACAAATCTACATAATGAAAATAACAATATATATGATGAAATTGATCAACTTCAACAAGAAGATGAAAAAATTCATCAAAATTTAACTACAATTGAAGGATCGATTACAGAATTATCAAATGAATTAGATTCTTTAACAGTTGTTAAATTAGATCAAGCTGATGTAAATTCAGCAGTATCTTATCAATTACAAAAAAATGGAATATCTTTAGGTGCTACAATTAATGTTCCTAAAGACATGGTTGTAGAAAAAGGTGAAGTTAAAACAGTAACTATAGATGGTCAACCATACCCTGAAGCTAAAATTGGAGATATTTATATTGAATTAACATTATCAAATTCTGCGGGAGATAAAGTGTATATTCCTGCTAATAAATTTGTAGATGAATATAAAGGAAGTAAATACATTTTTATTGACGACAATAGAAATATTATATTAAATGATTCATTATTAAAATCTGATTTTGAAATAAATACAATTAAACAAAACATTTCAGATATTAATGTCTCATTAAACGATCATAATGAAAAAATAAACAATCTTCAAAACGATATTACTTCTATTGATGATATATTAACTGATCATTCAACAAGTATTTCAAATATTGACACTTCAGTAAATAAGAACATTTCAGATATAGCTAATTTAACATCTATTTCATCAACACATACTACACAAATCAACAATATTAACAATTCCGTTATTGAACATGAAACAGAAATAGAAGAACTTAAAACTTTAATTAACGATAAAGGTTTATCTGAATTTAAAGTTAAAGATGTAAATAAAACGACAAGTAAAGGTGTTGGTTTAACTTTAGTTGATTCAAAGGTTGGTGTTTCTGTTAATGAAATTCAATTGATGGAAAATTTGTCTGGAACTGGTATAAAGATAGGAAAAACAATTGGTTCTATTTCAGAAACAACTAGTATTGCAGATACCATAAATACCATTAATAATTCCATCCCAAAATTAGCGGGAAATGGTTCTTCTACTAGTGCAGCAAAAAGTGATCATATTCATGATGTAGCAACTACATCTAAAAATGGATTTATGTCTTCAACAGATAAATCTAAATTAGATGGAATTGAATCAAAAGCACAAGTAAATAAAATAGAATCAATTTCAATTAATGGAGCAACTGTACCAATTTCAAACAAAAATATAAATTTAAATATCGCTGCACAAAATATATATCGTGCAGATGGCACTACAATTACGTCTACAATTTCTGAAGATAGTACCACATTTTCTGTTGGTTCTATTCCTACAAGTAAAGTAAGTGGATTAGATAATTTATTAAACAATAAAGCAAATAAATCTGATGTAGATTCTTTAAATCAAAATGCAATCACAAACATTGCTTTAGATGGAAATTATTTTACTTATACAAAAAATGGAGTTTCTACTAGACTTGTATTATCATATGCAGTATTAGCTGATAAATTAGCAAGAAACTTAACAATTAAGCTCAACAATGGATCAATAGAAAATACCGATTTATTTACATTTAACGGATTAACATCTAAGACAGTTAATGTATATCCTGCTGCTGACTATTATACAGATTTTCATTCTACAAATACAGAAATAACTACAGCAGAATTTGTAGAAATGCTTCAAAGTCATAAAGGTTTAAATAATGGTAATGGTGCATTTCAATGACGCGGTTCATGGACATACAATGCACATCACGTTATTACAGATGTTGGTGATGAAAGAATTAAACTTGCAGGTTGTTGAATAGAGTATATTGGAAATACCACACATTACACAATTAGAGTGACAACACCAAGTACATCAACTAGTAACGGTGCTACTAATAAAATGTTTATTTATGTAAATAATGGCCCAGATTATCTACCAGGATGATGAAGGTGTTTAGTAAAAAGTGATTTAACTTGAACAAACATTACTAATAAACCAGAAACTGCAACAAGATGGCCATCTTGAAATGAAGTGACATCTAAACCAACAGTATTTACTCCTTCAACTCACACACATACTATTAGTGGAATAACAAATTTACAAAGTACTTTAAATAATAAGTTAAATTCTGATGGCAATAATGGTACTACAATTACAATAAGTAATTTATTAACAAAATTAACAGACAATAGTTCGTCATTAGAAAGTACAGATAGTATAGTTATGTTTCGACCTGGATATGATTGATATAAATGTCAACTATCTAATATAAATAAGTATGTAAAAGGTATAATTCAATGAAATGATATTTTAAATAAACCGACAACATTTACACCATCATCACACACACATACAAAATCACAAATAACAGATTTTGCGCATGAGCATTCATCAATTGTAATAGAAACTACTGGAAACAATACTAACCCATTTCTTCCTGAACCAATCCCTAATTCAACAATTACTGGATTTTTTAGTAAATCAAATATGCCAAGTGATACATCTTATGCTGGTATTACTGTAAAACCAAGTGGAATACAAATGAATGTGTGACAACTAGCTGCAGCTAGCGATATTAATTACACAGATAATGGTCTATGGTATCGTATAAATCGAGGTACATCTTGACAATCTTGAAAGAAACTTGCATATGATTCAGAAGTACTTCATAAATCTGGAGGTACAATGACAGGTGTATTAAATTTAAAAGGTGGACAATATACTGGAAAATATGCTTTAAATTTAAATGATTCGGATATTATTAACGTTAATGGTATATTTACATCAGATGTTGCAAACAATCCGTCAGAAGGGTTACAATTTATGAGAAGTGATGGTAGTACATACGATTCAGTATGAGCAGCAGATGGAATATTTAAGTTTAGTGTACATGGAAACGCAAATAGACAAGGTGCAACAATAGCTCCATATGAAGCAACATACACTGTATTACATTCAGGTAATAGTTCGGTATCAGATACTTCTGTTAAAATTAATAATGTTACTAAAAATTTTGCTACTACAAATCATACTCACAATTTTAACAATATTGCAAATGCGCCATCCACATCTATTGCTGCAAATACAGTTGAGAGAAAATGAATTTTAAACAGAAATACAACTCATTGTGGATATAACACTATTGCCGCAATTGGTTTAAAATCAAAGCCATTAACTGCTTGTGAAAGAGCTGAAGTATTACTTAGTGTAGGAATTAATGATGCACAAACAAATTTTACTGATTTCAGATTTAGTGCAGAAGGTAAATTAAATGTAGTTGATTTATTTGGAACTGATCAACACTTTTTATGGCAAAGTGAAGCAGATAATAGATATTCAAGTAAAATATTAAATCTCAATCAAACAGATTTAAATACAGTTAATGGTTATGGAATAGCAACACAACCTGTTAACAATAATGCTATTCCTGCAAGGCATTATCCTATACAAGAAGCAGGTGTACTTATTTATGGTAATAGTGCACATAATAAAGCTAACCAAATATATGGTACGTATAAATCTAATAAATGATTTGTTAGAGGAGGAAATGAAAATAACCTAGAACCAACAGCATGAGCACAAATTTATACTACAATTCATCCACCAGCTTGAACAAAAATAACAAACAAGCCTACATTTGCTACTGTGGCAACAAGTGGCTCATATAATGATTTAACCAATAAACCCACTATTCCTACAATACCTTCATTGTCATTAACAAATTCTGGTACAGGAAATGTTATTACAGGAATTAGTGTTAATGGACACACAATTACTGCAACTAAAGGGACAATTAGTTCAACGGACACAAAAAATACAGCAGGAAGTTCTAATTCAACAAATAAATTATATTTAATTGGAGCATCATCACAATCATCTACAGGTGTCACTACATATTCTAATGACACACTTTATGCAAAGAATGGATGATTATATGCAGAACAAATGTATGCAAATGGTGGTTTCTATGAAACATCTGATGAAAGATATAAAACATTTGAAAATGACATTAAAGTTGATTTTGATAAATTAAAAAATATTCCAACAAAATATTTTAGATGAAATTTTGATAACAAAAATGACAAGTTAAATATAGGAACATCTGCACAAGAAATAGAGAAATTGTATCCAGAATTAGTATCAAAAAATGAAGATGATGTATTGACCGTTGATTATGCTAAACTAAGTGTAATATGTTTAGCTGCAATAAAAGAGTTGAATAAGAAGATTAACGATCTTACAAATATAATCAATAATATTAAATAACATGTCATTTATAAGAAGACAAAATTTTATTTCATTTTTTAAATTTAAAGATGAAACTGTGTTTAATCGATATAGAGATCAAATATCTACATTTGATGCAATTTTATTTATTGAAAGTGATAAAAGAATTGGTGTATTACAAGATAATGTTGTTAATTGATATTCTGCAAAATTATCAGAAGATAGAATTACAGCAATTGAAGAATTAATTGAATCCTTAAATCTCACAGAATTACCAAATGAATTGGAACAAGAAATTGCAAATAGAATTTCTGGAGACACTCAATTAAATAATAGAATTGAAGAATTGCATAATCATTTAGAAAATGTCGATATAGATTTAACTGCAATTATTAATAAACACAATAATGATACTACATCACTTAATACCAAAATATCAACTAACAAATCCAATATTGAACAATTAAGACGAGATTTTGAAGGACAAAATACAAGATTAGAATCGAGAATTAGAAGACAATAATATGAATGACATTATTAATAATTCTTATATTATAGGGATTGGAACACGAAATTTAGTTCTTAATACATTAGGACGAATTTACATAAAAGTAAAAGATCGATATTATGAATTTGATTTTAGAAAACAATTTGGTGAAGAAATATCTATTCCAAACATAATAATCGTTAAAAACGAACAAGAAGTATCAAATTTAACCTATCCTGGAGATAATAAATTAATTATCTCCGAGGATGGGAAAATTTGAATCACTCAAAATAAAAAAATTCAACCAATTTATTTTGAAATAAATCAAGAATCATTAACACTAAATGAATTAACAGTTAATGGACAAATTACAATTAATACGACATATGATGACAATTTAGAAGAAAATCCACCATTTATAATAAATACGCAAAAACTTATAGAAAATTTAAATGCACAATTTTTAAATGGAATTGAAGCAGATCAATTTGCTATTAAAAATAATAATGAATTTATTACTGGTAAATGGAATTTTAATTCATTTAACGTTTCTAATTCGATAACTTCTTCAAATAACAACATGGTTATTGATTTCTTAAATAATAAGATAACTGTGTGTGATTTAGAAGTTACTTGTAATGCAAAACTTCCATCTAATGTGGGATCTAATCAAAATGAATTAGGAAATTATAGTGGGTTTAAAAATAGAACCTATTTTGGTAGAGAATTTAAATTTTCTGAATTTAATGTAATAGATGTATATTATTTTGATGTTTTGGATTTTATTAATTATGCATATAATATACAGTATTTAGATAATTATGTAAATGAAAATTCTATTGATTTAGATGATTGAGTCAATGTTTTTGTATCTTATAATGATGAAGATGAAGTTGAATTAATTGATATTGAAAATAATAAATCTATAGCTAATGAAAAACTTGTAGAAATGGGAATTGTAACTAAAACAATTGATGATTATAGTTTGTTGTGAACAAATCTACAAGAAGTTAATCAAACAGGATATGATGGAGATATATATGAATTAATAATTCCTAATTTTGAATATATTCCATTTGGAACAATTCTTCCAGGCGATGTAGTAATCTTAAATGTATCTGGAAAAGCAGCAAAAATATTATCTATATCTGATAAAAACGTAATTATTAAATTAAAATCAGAAGAAGATTATATTAATGATGATAAAATTATTCGTATATCAGAAAATGGTGCTACATATATTCAATCTATTGGTGAACATACACCATATTTAGAAGTTACTGATAAAAATAATAAAACAAAAGTTAGAATTGGAACATTAACAGGAATTAAAGAAGATGGACTTGATGATAATGGTATTTGAATGGATCATCCACATATTAGAAATATTGAATTAAAAGACGGAATTATATCTAATACAGAATTACATGATTCTATTATAAATAATTCTAATTTTAAATATAATGCTGATAATAGTGGAAATATTGGTGATAAAATTTCATGAACTTCTGATGGAAAAGTGAATATTGATTTTTCTAGTTTAGAAAAAAAAATTGAACACATCACAATGCAAAATGAAGTTGTTAATACAAATGCAGACATTATATATGTTACATTAAGTTCATATCAAGATATTCCAAATGAAATACATATAAAACCGTATAGTTTATTATATATAAAAAATGCATCACCAATAGACAACGATATAAGAATATATATTGGACAAGATTCACTTAAAACAATTGGTTTTACATCTTTAAATAAAGTGAAAATATTTTATGCAATGGAAGAAACATGACTAGAACTAACATCATTAATAATATAATTACAAGTATTAGTATAATATTATTTGGATTTTGTGTTTTTAAAACATATTCGTATTATAAGTTGAATAAAGAATATACACAATATAAACTATATATTGAGAATACAACAGATTCCTTATTACATGTAAATAATAATTTAGAAGATAAATTAGATTCCATATATGTATCATGTGAATATATGAAAAATCAAATTGATTCTCTAGAAGATGTTAAACAAAAAATTATTATTAAGAAAGAATCGTATAAAATAAATGATAATATTTTAATGGGAGTGAAAATGCTAAAACAAAATTTATTATGTGTAGATTTACATTAACGTTTATATTTATCTTTATTTGTTGATCTTTATTTGGTCAAGATTTAAGTCAAATAAAACATATAGAGATTGTATCAGAATTACAAGATTCTATGGCATTAATAAATAAAACAGATATAGAAAAAATAAATAAAGTTTTTTATGAAAAACGTAATTTAGATTCTTTGCTGGTAATAAATGATAGCATTATTTGTAATTTAAAGGCAATTAATACAAAAGTAGATAGCATTGTATTAAGTCAATTAAATGTGATAAAAAATGATAAAATCATTATTACACAATTAAAATCAAATAACAATAAGTTACAAAAAAAATTAACAAAAGCACATAAAATAATATTTTGAGAATCGACTATTGGTTCAGTAGTAATAATAATTTTATGTCTTTTAATATAAATTATTTAGAATAATTTGTATTTATAATTTTTTTATATTATATTTGCGAAGTTTTAATACGAAATAATATGCCTATAGTAGATCAAAATTTAACAAATGAAATGGAATCACTGTTAGATAATGAGTCTGATTCTAGACTTGATATATCAACAGTTGATGATTTTAAACCAGAATTTGACAACGAACTTGTCGATTCACTGAGAACTAATGATGATGGAGATGTTAATGATCCTCAATCATCAGATATAGATACTGATGAAAATGTATTTTATCAGTTTTTAAGAGAAAGAGGAATTAGCGATCCATCTAAAATTCAGTTTGAAAATGAAGAAGGTGAGATTGAGGAACATTCTTTTGATTCACTAGATAGAGAAACTCAACTCAATATGCTTAAGGAAATTACTAATCCAGATCTTTCTGATCATGAAATGGAAGTTGTAGAATATCTTAGAAAAAACAATGTCACATTACCACAAGTAGTTGATTATTTTGCAGAACAACGTCTTCAAGCATATCTTGCTGAAAATCCTGAAGCACAACATCAGCAAATCTATTCAATCGATGATTATTCTGATGATGAGTTATATTTAGCTGATTTGAAATCAAAGTTCCCTAATTTTACTGATGAGGAATTAATAACAAAATTAGAAACCGCTAAATCTAATGAAGATCTTTATAATAAAGAAGTCTCCGCTCTTCGGGACACATATAAAGAAGCAGAAGATCAAGATAGACAAAACGCAGCTATGCGTGAAAAACAAGAATATGAAACTATGACTAGAAATCTAGCACAAGCTGCTTCTAGTTTTACAGAAATATCTTTAGATTTTTCAGATCCTGAAAGCGATTCTTTAATTATAGAAGATTCAGATAGACAAGACATAATGAGCTATCTCTTAGATCAAGATAGCAATGGAAAAAGTAGATTTGTAAAAGATCTTGAAAATCCTTCATCCCTTATTAAATTAGCATATTATATGTTAAAAGGTGAAGAAACAATTTCTGGTGTTACACAATATTGGAAAGAAACTCTTAAATCTGAACGTAAAGAACTTGCTAGATTAAAGAAGGATTTAGAAAAATTATCAAATAAGGGAAATAATACTTATGTCGTCCGTAAAGAGAGCAAATCAGATACTAGCTCACCAAATAATGATATTTCTTCTTTTTACGAAAGACTAATTTAATAACTAATATAAACTAATAAAAATTATGAGAATATCAGGTTTTACTACTACAAGGCCAAATATGGCTGAATGTGTCGGCCATATAAAATTTTGTGAATTGCTGGAAGTTAGAAATAATAATCAGCAGCTAAGCTATATAAAATAGAAAGTTCAACGACTAATCGAAAGATAATAGCGCAAAATACAGTAAACCTGTAATGATATAGTCTATACTTTAAGAAATTAAAGATTTAGGACACAAGAGTCTATGAAGACTTTATGAAATTTTTGGGTGAAGAGTTGCCCCTTTAATTAGAAATAATTATTGAAAAATTCTGTGAATTTTTGGAACTCCTCTAACAATTTAGGAGAATCAAAAGCTAAGCCCGATGCAGGGAAAGTTTAACGACTAACAAAATAATAAAATTGAATTTTACAAAAAAGGATAAGGCCGTTTTGATAGGCTTAATTATAGGTGATGGACATATTAGTTCACAACACAATATAATAATTTCTCATTGTATTAAACAAAAAGAATATTTGGTATATAAAACAAAACTTTTACATTCAGTAGTTGGAGGTAAAGATATTAATATTCATGAGAAATTACAAAAATATTCTTATTGAGTAGATAATGAAAAAATAATAAAAACTGCTGAAATTTGTAGAATTAAAAAAGGTTCTACTAATTTTAAATGATTACGTGAATTAATGTATCCTGAAAATAAAAAAATAATCACACAAAAAACATTAGATATGATTGATGAAACTAGCATTATGTTGTGATGATTAGATGATGGTAATTTGGATAAACACAAAAGTGGTTCTGGTTCAATATGTTGACAATTACGTTGAAATACATTTGTTTCAGAAACAGAAGTAAAATTAATTCAAAAATATTTCAAAGAAAAATGAGATATTAATTGAAATATTGGTATTTATGATAAACGAACGCCAAAATGATGTCTAAAATGTGGAAAAAAAGAAGGTGAAAAATTCTTTACAATTTTTAGAAATAAGGTTCTAGAAAAAATACCATCAATGGCCTATAAAGTTTTATTTAATGACACGAGCGCAGAACAGCTTATTAAAGCTGATGATATAGTCTAAACACATAAAATAGTAAATTATGTGAATCATAGGATAAAGAACCTATGAGATAATAATTTTTGAACAAACCCGCTAGACTTGGCATTGTAGCAAGTCTGTACGATCAATATTCAATGTCGTATCTTACAGATTCATTATTCAATAAATACACTCGTGAAAAAGGTCAAAAGAGTTCTTTTCAATCTCTTGATCAATTCGTAGTAGAGTGAGATATTGAAGTTAATCGCATTAAGCGAGTTCCGCTTATTGCAGTTCCAGAAGGTGATGGTGCAAATGGTTCAGATGTATTGTTCCATTTCCCAGAGAATTATTATCAGAAGTATGATACATTTATTGTAGAAAAAACTCGTCAGTTGTTCATTGTTATGAATCGTCCACAGAGACTTCGTGATAATGACTTCTTAGTAATTGCTAAGATTCTTGATGACGATTATGCTTCTGTAGTTGATACTACTGGAACACAAATCGGTGATACTACTAGGTTTATAACCAATTACATGCCTGAGTTACATGAAGAAGGTTGGCATAGTGCTAGTATAGCCTTCTATAAATTGTTTTAATTGTAGGAATGCTTGCTTTTTAGATATTCTCACAAGAGAACCTACAGCGAAGATTATTTTAATAATAACGTTTAACGACTATCCGAAAGGAGTACAAATGGAAACAAACAATAACTTTAAATGAATTGTATTTAAAACTACAAATACAATTAATAGAAAATATTATATTGGTATACATTATACTGATATCACAAAATTTGATGGATATTTAGGATCAGGAATTTGAATTGATGATCCATATACTTATCAATTTAGTAAAACAGCTTTACAACAAGCAGTAAAAGAATTTGGAGTAAAAAGATTTAATAGAACTACTATTAGTATTCATGATAATGAAGATGAAGCAATAGATGTATTCAAATTAATGGTTACTCCAGAAATTATGAAATACAATAAAATATATAATAATTTTATTTATGATGATTCCAAACCATTTCACATATTTGCTGCTAATGGAGGGAGAAAAGTTCATTTTAATCCAAGATCAAAATTTAAATTTATTGAATCTGCGTTTAGTGGATGCTGTTTTAAAGGAATTAATAAAAATGGAGATAATTTTGGTTACTTCTATTGTTCATTTGTTGATGATGAAAGATATGATAGAGCTAGAAAATTTCAAATTCAACGAAGAAAAGTATATAAATTTGATGCTGAAACAGGTCTTCTTTTAGATGAATATGAACATCAAGAAGATGCAGAAGTAGCAAATAAGAAAAGTAATATTACTAAAAGTATTAAACTAAAGACTCCAGATAAAAACGGATTTATGTGAACTACTTTTAAATGTGATATATATAATGTACCAGATCAACAAACTCTACGTAAAATTTGAAGAAGAAAGAAGAATAATATAAAATTTGCTGAATCAAAAGCAAAACGTAGAGCACGTTTAGCTGAAAAGTTAAAGAAATAGTCTACGAAATACGTATACTAAATACCAGAGTAACACTGAAAAACATCGCACTTGATAGTACGCTATAAGAGTGCCTTACTAGAAATAGTATGAAAAAAATCCTTTTAAATGCTGGAACATCTATTGTAGACAATCAGCAGCTAAGATTCCGATAATGTAAGGGATTTATCCAAACACGGAATAAAGTTCAACGACTAAATGAAAATTGTAGTAAATAATACGAAATGGAGGATAACTCAATAAAATGAATTGTTTATTTAACAATAAACATAATAACTAATAAAATTTATATAGGAATACATAAAACAATAAACCCTAATGTATTTGATGGATATATTGGATGTGGTGTAAATATAAATCGACCTTCTACATATAAGAGATCTAAAACACCGTTTCAATATGCAGTAAATAAATATGGAATTAAAGCGTTTAAACGAATAACTTTAATGATAGTAGACACATTAGACGATGCACTTAAAATTGAAACAATTCTTGTAAATAAAGAATTTGTTAAAAGAAGAGATACGTATAATGCTGTTTTAGGTGGAGGAACTCCATTAACTGGAGAAGAAGGAATTGAAGTTCATCAATATGATTTAAATGGAAATTACATTAAAACTTGAAAATCAACAGAAGACGCTGCAAGATATTTTAATATTACTGATGTACAAATTAGAGTTGCATGTAAAATTAATCGTACTTCTTGCGGATATTTTTGAAGTACCATATTATATAATAAATTAGATATATCTAAATATAAATCTTTTATTAAGCGTGACAAAATATATAAATTTGATATAACAGGAAAATTAGTTACTGAATATAATAATATAAAAGAAGCGGCTAATGATAATGATAATACATCAAGATTGATATTAAATGCTATTGCTGGAAAAAGTAAAAGTAGAGGATTTTATTATAGTTATAATCGTGATTTTATAATAGATAATTCTGTTTATAATCGTTTAACAAATATTTATTTATATAATCTTGATGGGACTTTTTATAAAGAATTCTCTTCTCCCAGAGAATGTGCTGATTTTTTTAATGATAAAAAAACATCTAGAATTTATACTGCGATTAGAACTGGTGGTTTATATAAAAATTTACAAATTTCTAAAGAAAAATTACCATTCATGAAATCAATTGAAAAATGTAATGAAAAAAAGAAAGTTGCGCAATATGATTTAAATGGAAATTTAATTAAAATTTGAAATAGTATTCAAGAACCATTTTTAGTTTATGGAGCAGGTGTCAAGAAATGTCTAAGAGGACAACAAAATAAAACTAAAGGTTATGTATTCAAATATTATAAAAAGAGTTAAAGATATAGTCTGAACAATTATGAGAATAATTGACTAACAAAATTGTTATAGCAACACATCGTGTTGATGTGGATTTCTCAGCAAAATATAAACCAATGGAAGATACTTTTATTCAGATTGGTAAAGGAGCAAATGACGATCCAATTTATAAAATGAATAGTGCTGAGAAAGATTGTTTAGATTCATTTATGGCAGCTCGTAATGGAGCAATGTTATGAGGAAAATCTAATATGGACAAATTTGGGAAACCTAAAATTTATGACGATGAAACAGGACGTCCTGTAATTTCGTCTGACGGTAAATGTTATGCCGCATAATAACTAGAAATAGATTATGATAAAAGTTCTTAAATTCGGTGAAAGCTGAGATGCCAATACCGAGCCAAGTCAAATTAAATTTGAAAGGTGTAACGACTAGATGTATAATTAATTAAAAAAATATCATTTTACATGGATAAATTAAAAAAATCGTATTTAATTGGATTAATTTTAGGAGATGGATATTTAAATCCAAATAGTGGTGTATCTTTGGAAATTGTACATGGACATCTTCAAAAATCATATATAGAATGGAAAGCAAACTTAATTGGAAAAATATTTAATTGCAATCCACCTAAACTTTATTATAGAAAAAGTACAAATTGCTGAAAATTATCTAAAGGTCATAGATATTTTAAAATCTTAAGAAGATGAATTTATCAAAACAAAAAGAAACATTTTTCTAAAAAAGTATTAAGTTATTTGACACCAGAATCTATTGCTATTTGATGAATGGATGATGGAAGTCATAGTATTGATCATAATAAAAAAACTGGCAGAATAGCCGCTCACAATTTTAACCTATATACTATGACAAATGAAGAAGACACACAAAATATTATTTCCTTTTTTAAAGAAAAACATAATATTATTTTTTATCCAATTAAAAGAAAATTAAAAGATGGAACAATAGTTTATTATATAAAGTGTAGAACAAAAATGGGTCGAGAATTTTGTAAATTAATTCGACCATATGTTTTACCAGAATTTTATTATAAACTAATTGATTAATGATTATACGTCCACGAAAAAGAACCACCTCTTTAGGTGAAGATATAGTCTGAACTTACATAAAATGAAATGTAAGAAATAAGTGGTAAACTCACTTATGATAACAAAATGGTAATTGCTCAAATAGAGCGTTTCGCAAACAAATTTGTCTTTGCTCGCTTAAATGCGAAATTTTTTAACAAAGCCATTGCTGCAATGGTTAGTAAATGTGAGAAGGCTACAGGTAATACTTTCAGTTTTCTTTGTAATTCTCTTATGTGACAAGAAATCCAAGAGACTCTCTCTGGATGAATTAGAGACTGAAAGACTGTGGGAACATTCTTATTCTCAAAAGCAGCTAACGGATATGTTGAAGTTGGCGCAACTTATCAAACTTACGAATTTGGTGGTAAGTAATTATTGCCACCTTGTTATAAAAATAACAATAAAAAATTTATTTAATTGCTGGAAAATTCTTAAAAATATTGGCCACAACGTAATTGGAAACGATAAATGTGATGGGTAAAAATCAATATAATTGAATAATCAGCAGCCAATCTCCTAAATAGGAGGAGGTTCAACGATCAAAAATAATTTGTAAAGAAATTGAAAAAATAAACATCTTATGGAGTTAAAATGAATAGTATATATAACTATTAACCTATGTAATGGAAAGTTCTACATAGGCGTACATCGTACAAATCCAAATGTATTTGACGGATATATAGGAAATGGAATTTGTAGACCAAGCCATGCTAATAATGGTAAAAATGGATTTTCTGCAGCTGTTAGAAAACATGGATATCAAAATTTTAAAAGAACGGTTATTAAATGTTTTCCAGATACAGAAGAAGGAAAAAAACAAGCATTTGAATTAGAATCAATCTTAGTTAATGAAACTCTTTTAAAGAGCAAAAATGTATATAACATATCACCTGGAGGGAATGGTTCAATTAACATTGATAAAATGAAACGAATCTATATGTTTTCATTAAATGGTGAATTTTTACAAAGCTATAAATCTGTAAAAGAGGCATCAATGAAATTATCACCACAAAATTTAGAATCTTGTCAAAAAGCAATTAGAAATAATTGTTTAAACAAGACAAAATCTGCGTTTGGTTATTATTGAAGTTATACGAAACAATTTAATTATAATAAAAGTGATTGTTTTACAATGATAGCACAATACACAATTGGTGGAAAATTTTTAAAATATTTTGATTCTATATCAGAAGCTGAAATAGAATGTCATACATCAAATATATATCAAGCAATAAAAAATAAAGGAATTGCAGGAGGATTTCAATGAAGATATTATATTGGAGATTGTTCTGATATAACTCCTGTTAAAAATCTTAAAACTAAAAATTTATTTTTTCCAATATTAATGTATGAAAAGAATACGATGAATTGTATTGGAGAATATGATTCTATAAGAACTTGTGTTAAACAAAATCCACAGTTAAAAGGATCAGAAATAAATAGAGTTTTAAAAGGAATTTTAAAATCACATAGAGGATTTGTATTTAAATATAAAGATGAAGATATGATCTAAATTATATAATTTGAATAAAGTTACTTTCATCATCGAGAGAACGTTTGATGTAGAGTATCCTAATCGTAAGTTTGGAATTCTTATCGATTTGACAGCTGATAGCAAAACAGGTAAACCTGGAATTGCAAGTTTCACTTTCAAAAACGGAGAATTCATTCACAACTTTATTACTGGTGTAGGAGGACGTACTGGTTTAGCACATGGGGAAGTTTCAAGCCCTGTAGCTGCTTCTAAGTTAATAAATTGAGGTTATGCTGGCGTAGCCGTATTTAATCCTTATCGATCAGTAATCCTCATATCTAATGAAGTTGAAAACGCAATTTATTAATAAATAAAATAACAAAGATTTAAATAGCTCTCTATCTCTACAATTGGTAGAGAGCTATTTTTAGATTAAAATAGAGTAATTAATTAAATATTACAGACATGGATTTAACAAATAAAGTGATAACACTTAGAACAGCATATAAATTAAAGGAATATCATTTTCAACCACTTAGACAACTTAATGGTTTAAGACATCCTTTTGTAAAACCAGTACGATATAATTCAAATGGTGACGTGGAAATGATTCTTTCTGAAGCAGAGAGAAATGATCCAGATTCAATTTATTTTATTCCAGAAGATGCAGACATTGTAGTAACGGAAGGCACTACATTTAATCTTGCAAATAAAATGGATTATCATAAATGGCTTTGTATAAAGGATTCAGAATTGATTGTTCCAACAAGAGATGCAAAAGATAAAGATGGAAAATTATTAATTGACGGAGATAAACGTCGATATGGTCGTGCAGAGATTTGAATTGATGTTCCAGGAGAAGCAGCAGAAAAAAGTATTACTAAAAAGAAACTTATTGCTACTGCATATAATTATATATTTGCTGATTCAGTAAATGGTCGTCTTACTAAATGTAAATTACTTGGTAAAATGATGAGAAATGCTCCTGATGCAGATGTGACTGATTATTTGTCACAAAGAGCTGAACAAAATCCTGCAATGATTATTGATTTATATACTAGTGGTGATACAGCATTAAAACTTCTTTTAATTGATGCTAAAGAAAATAATGTAATTAAAAAAGAAGGCGGTCTCTATTTATTTGGAGATTCTGTATTAGGTTCAAATGATGACGCAATGCTGACATTCCTTAAAACAGCTAGTAATAAATCCATTTTAGATATGATTAAACGAGAAACATATCTAGATTACATTCAACAACTCGAATCAAAAGATACCAAATCTCAAGAGGATACAGATTCTCCAAAGAAAGGTAAAAAATAGTTTGAATATTCTAAACAGCAATGACAGATTTAGATTTGTATGATGCAGCATTAATTGAAATTAATAAACTTGAAGCACCAAGTATGCTGCTTGAAGATTACAATCATTTCATTAATAAAGCTGTTCAACAATATATAAATAAAAAATATAATGGATATGAAATTAATCAACAATCTACAGATGATTTAAATTTCTTAAGAGTGTCTAAAGAATATGATATTTTGAGTAAATCATCTAATATTGCACCAGGAGAAGATAAATATTTTTATATCAATTTACCAACTAATTATTTGCATATATTAAACGCAATTGTTATTTTTGATAAAAATTTTGAAAGTACTTCTGTGTGTAAAGATAAAGTTAAATCAAAGTTAAATGTTTTATGTAGACGAATTACATCTGATCAATTTCCATCCATTCTTATTAACGCATATTTCCGACCAGAATATACAAGACCATATTTTTTTCTACATGATAATACAGTAGAACAGGAAGTGGAATTTAGAGTAGGTTCTACTAAAAAATATACACCATCTAAAGTGCATATAGATTATTTAAAAAAACCAGAAAAAATTATACTTACTGATCGTAAAATTATGGGAAAAGATGAACCTACAGAATTAGAGTTTTCAGATTATATTGCATATGAAGTAATTAATGAATTTACTAAATTATTATTAGAAAATAACAGTGATCCAAGATTACAAACAAATAATGCAGTTAATCAAACAATCGGAAATATACAATCACAATAATCTTTTAAATAATAATAAATTATGTTTAAATATACTAAAGAAATTATACTCAATTCACTTGTGACTGAAGATGGTGAAAGAGTTTTAGCTGACGCAAATATGCGTAAACTTACCATTAAACGTGGTGGTGAGTATAAAAAAGATAATATCCAAAAAGGAAAAATCTATAAAACTGCTGGTTACGCAGGTGTACGATCTGTAGCAATAATTGAATGTACAGGTCTTATTTCTCAAGTAAATAAAGTTTATGAAACGGGTCTTTATCAGCTTGGAATTTATCTTAAGATGCCTAATAAGTATCTTGGTGAGTACGCAAATGCTAATTGACAGCAATTTGGTCGTCCTGTACTTGTAGGATTTGAAGTTACTGCTACTGAAGCTGCAAATGGTGCAGCTCTTGCTACCAAGCTTGCAAAACTTATTAAAGTTGCTATGGAAGCAGATACTAAAATTGCTAATGTAACAGTAACTGGATCAAAAATCAAAATTGAACTTGTAGATCCATATATGCATTTTAACGTATTTAAGCTTGAGAAATATGATCCAACTGTTTGTGATTCTTGTCTTGGTGAATATGTTTCACGTGATATTACCAATAAAGTAACAATTGTAGATGGTCGTGAACCATTTGCTACTGGTGGTTGAATTCAGGAAAATCTTCGTTTTCCTTCATATCCTAATGTACGTTATGCTGCATTAAATGAAGATGAGTATCCAGTACCAGGTGCAATTTATACACAATATGCTTTTGTATATGAATCTCCTCGTCCAGGGTTTGGTGGTCTTTCTGGAGTAAATCAGAAAGTTGAAGCAGTAACCCAGCATATATATTATGTGAAAAATGAACTTGTAGACACATTTGAAGAAAAAATTACGGAAGCATTTGGTAATTCGGTAATAGTTCCTTATAATTCTGTGACAGTTCCAGCTACAGAAGGAACTGTACAAGTAGAAGCAAATACAACTGTTGCTCTTACACCATATGTATATCCAGCACTTACTGATTATACAGTAACTGCTACAGTATCTGATGAAACTGTTGCAACTGCAACTGTAACTGCGAATAATGTAGTAAACGTTACTGTTAAAGCAGATGCTACTATTGGTAAGATGTTTAATGTTACTGTCAGCGTGACTGGAAATGATACTTATGCTCCGGCAATCGTTCCTTTTGTTGTAATGTAGTAAAAGGAAAATATATATATTAATCAAAGGACGGGTGAGACTTGATCTCGTCCGTCCTATTTTTATTTATTTATATGGTTTTAGATAAAATTACTTCTGCTGTATATAACGATATTATGGCTGGATTAACAGGAATGAACGCTAATCCGACTATTTCGTATGAACAATTAACAGATGAAGTTGTAGAAATGCGACAATCAGTTATAAAAGATTTCTATACAAAGAATTTGTTTAGAATAGATGATTTATTAAAGGCAATTAATTGTATAGAAGTAGATTGTAAAGATCAAGGAAAATGTTGTAATATTAGCTCAAATAAGCTTGCAAAGCATTTTGAAATTCCACAATTATTAGATGGAATTGGAGATGATGCTATTTATTATATAGGTAGTGTAGATAGACATCAAATGTATTCTGTTTATTTTGAACCATCAATTATGAATTTCTATAAATATCGTATGAGAGGATCAGAATCACCATATGTATACATTGAAAAAACTCCAAATGAAAATAATATGTACGATGGTTGAATTTTTAATGCTCCATTTGTTAAGTATATTAGTGTTATTGGAATATTTAAAGATTTAAGACAATTGACAGAATATAATTGTTGTAAAGATCCAGAATTTTTAGATTTCGGATATATTTCTCAAGAAGTTAAAAATAGACTTACAAAACAAAAATTACAATATTATAGGCAGAATTATCAACCACCTGCTTCAACAAGTTTAATGGCTAAATAATGAAATTATATAACATACATGCTGCATATTCATTAGCAAACACTTTATATGGTGTAACACCAAACGAAACAGATTTTGAAGATATTGCGATGAATGCATGAAGTTTAATTGGTACAAAACACACAAGATTGTATCGTTATATAACAGATACTGTGGATAAAAAAATTGAATTACCTTGTAATTGCGATATCATTGAATCGGTACATCTTCCTATTAATGACGCACAAATGACATCTAACAAAACAGTGTTTAATTCAATTGACACATTATTTATTGAAGGATATATTGATGCATGAAAAAGATTAGATGATCCTTTATATAGTCGTGGTAAATTATTAAAATATAAAGAAGGTGATAATACTTTATATTTTAGCCGTGATTATAAAAAAGTAATGATTGTATATCGTGGTGTTATAAATGATGAAGAATCTGGATTACCAATGTGCAATGAAAAGGAAATTCGAGCAATAGCCGCATATGTTGGCTATGCCACTTTATATAAAGATGGATTAAAAAGAAGAGATGGCGACTCTATTAAAATGGCACAAATGTTACAAGTTGATTGATTACGTTTATGTAATTCTGCTAGAGTTTCTGAACATCTTAGTATTAATGATATGAACGCAATATTAGATGTTAAATGTAGATGAGATAGAAAAAGCTATAGTAAATCTTATAACCCTATTATATAATGAGTTGATTTGATACAAGACATGCATTTAAATCAAATGAATTATTTGAACACTATAATTATAAAAAAATAGGAATTAATAAAAAATTGTGTGAAGAATATGGAGCACATGATGGCGCAATATTATGTGGAATCATTTTTACATATTTTGTATATCTAATAATATTAGATATTGTAACAAATAATGTTACATTTAAAGTTCCGTATGGATTTGGTGTAGAATCATTTATTCAAGTACGAAGTAGGGATAAAAATTATATTTTAAAATATCCAAATTATTTTTTATATTTAGACCCAATTGCATCTGAATGAATTGGATATCAATTAACTTATGAATATCCACTATATAATGGTGAAAGAAGAGAGCGAATATTACATATATATGGTTCTATTCGTAAATTATTTGCAGAATATATAAATAATGGTAGAAAATACTTCTAATGAAAATAACCAATATAAATGATTACATGGACGATCTTCAAAAAAGATTTCCAACAATACATAAGTCTACACTTAAACGAATATGTACATATGGATTCCAAATGTTTCATATGATGACAAAATGAGGTGCCGATATTAATCTTCAGAGTAATTCTTTAAAATTTAAATTCTATTCTGGTGAATGAAGAAAAAAAGAATTACAAACGAAATACAGAATGATAAAAAATGCAATAAAACATCGTATTTTATATAAGCTTCACAAAAAAGCATGAGATGGATATTATTATATTGGATTTTCAGAACGTGAATATGAACAATATTTATCTCAATCTGGTATAGGAAAAAAACGAAGAAAAAAACATTTTACATTTCATGATATATATATATATAAATTAATTGAAGAAGTTAAATATGTGTCTTGATATAAATATATTATTAGGTTTAGGTACCCAAATGATTGTGGATTTAAATTATATAATAAATCTATTTATATTAAAGAGTTAGAATTATATTTAATACGAAATAAACATACAAAACAATGAGAACCCATTAATTATGAGGAGAGAAAGTAATAATCAATTTTCAGATGGATTAATAAATGATTTAAATCCAATAAATACACCAAATACAATTCTAACAGATAACTTAAATGGAACAATAATTACTTATAATGGCAACGAATATAGTTTGCAAAACGATATGGGTAATTATAAATTAGAATATTGTAAATTACAACGAGATTATGTTCCAGTAGGAATTAGGGAATATGCAGATATTTTATATATTGTATCATATAATCCATTAACCGAACACGTTGAAATAGGCTCATATCCATCTCCAGAAAGAATTTTTGGAAATGAAGGTAAGAAAGGTAATGAAAGTGGAGACATGAAAATTAGTAGTTTATTTGATGATCCAATAAATAAAAATTACGATTATTCAGATATAATAAAAAATAGTAAATTACATATATTTTATGATGGGGACGAAGGTTCTCTTTTTTTAAATCCTGGTGATGAATATAAATTAGATTTCACTAATAATAATCTTATAAACATAGAACAATTAAAATATTTTATTATTGATGAAAATAAACGAACTTATGATGTTACTTGAGCGATCAATAAAGAAGAAGAAAAAAATGATTTTACAAAAGTTAAATGAGATGTACCTGGATGATTGGCAATAAAAGTAGATGTTGGTAATTTTGAAGAATTTGATGTTAATATTAGAAAATTTACAATTCCAACAATTGCTTCTAAAGGTTTTTCGTCTACAATTGAACTAAATTTTCAATTAAAAATCAAAGATGATTTATTTAGAAAAAATGATATAGATTTAATAAAAAAATATGGACATCTTTCATTGTCTATTACAAATCAACACGAGGATAATATTATAAGTACATTGACATATTTAGATGAAGATATTGATTCTAATGGTAAAGTTACATTAAAAAACATGTCACATAACGTAACGTTAAATGAAAATAAATGTGATATACCACTCAAACATGCCAGATCTCTTTCTTGATATCCAGATGCATCAATTTTATACTTTAATGTTACAATAAAAACAGTAGAAGAATTAAATAAAACCGATACAATAACTATATATAGTGTTCCAAAAATAAATATTTCACGTTTAGATAAAAATGAAAATGCAGATAGAAGTATAAACGAAACTACAGATGAACCCACAGATGCATCTACTACTATATATTCATTAATATATGATAATTTTGAATTTAAACAAAATATACAATTAAATTCAATAGGTGATATGAGTAAAATCAACTTTGGCACAGATTTGTTTAAATTTTGAGTGAACAATGATGATGAGGATAAACCCAAATCATTAGTAATTGAATATAATTTAAATGGACCATTTATTCCAAGTTCTGATATTAATTTATATTATGCAATATGAGATATTCAAAAATATAACAAACCAACTGTAATAACTCAATATGAATTAGTACCAAACTTTAATGGTATTGGACAAAACTTAACAAAAATACCATTTAATGATAAATTTCAACCAGAATCGTATTATGTCATTGAATTTGCTCTTGCTGAAAATAAACCAATACAATTAAATACAATTGATCGCACATTATTAAAATTAAATGATTATAATAGCGGTTTATATAATAATGTATATAGATCTTTTAGAACAGTTATTACATCTAAAGTAATAAATGAAATAAATGATCATAGAGTTTATGATTTTGAATTAACATTAAATGATATTGTTGAATGTTTATTTAAAACCTGAGATAAAGAACAATTAGATCTTACAATAGATCTTGAAAATTCAAAAAATGTAAGAGAATATGATACAACATATGATATTCCAAATTACATTATGGAATTAGAAAATTATATTAGAAATAATAACTATAAATTAAACGTTGTTAATTTAGTTGTTGATAAGTTATCACAGATATCAATAAAGAATGGTATAAAAAGTACAATAAACTGACAGTATGAGGGACCTAAAAAGCTAGACGGTCCATTGTGGACAGAATTAAAACTTAATGAAGATATTGTAAAATCTGTTGATGATATAATCGTTAATGATGAATATAAAGTATTTAATGGGCATGTTCTTAAAGGAAATATAAGATCAAATGGAAGTAATTTATGATTTGGTGACCCAAAATATGAAACTACATTTGGGGAATTAGTTTTTAATAAAAAACAAGGAACAGAAAACATTGAATTTAAAAATTTAATAACAATATCATTACGAGGTAATGTTAAAGACGGACAATGCATCAAACTTACAGTAGACAATAATTCTACTTTAAATAAAACTGTATGTGAACATAAAATTAGCTCACTTCAAATTGGAAAAATACCTGAATTCCAGAATAATTTTATAACGATTCTTAAAGTACAAATGAGTAAAACAGCCGATATCGGTATAGTTGAAAGAGGTTATGTGTTGGATGATAATGAACACACATATTGAGATTTAATAAACGCAAGGTTTGATTCAACTGCAAATTCTTGATTTATTGCTATTAAACAAAGGATTATATCACACACATATCCAGATGCGATGTTAATTCCGTTTAATGGATTTAGTGGAAGTAATTGTGGATCAGATTTAATTGATAATACTGATGAAAAAGCAATTGAGCATTTATCTCTTTTATCTAACGTTAAATTCATAGTAAAACCTTATGAAAAATCTAAAAAAATATATCAATTAGTTAACTTTGATGATTATACAATATTAGATACACATAAATATACAATTCAATCAACATATTCTGTAAAAGAATATAATATAGTTCATAACAATATAAGTCAAGATTTAACTGATTTGTATATAAAAACCACATTATTTAATAAAGAAAATATCGCAGATCTTAAATGATCAAAAACGTTAAATAAATCTTATACAAAAGAATTAAATTTAGATGCATTTCCAAACATACTTGATTTAAATAATAATGATTTGAAAAGTACAACGGAATTACAAACAAAATTAACTAATTTTTCAAAAAATTGTTTAAATGCTTATGATGAGTACATAAATAATCCAATCTATAAGGAAATTGTTCAAAATAATGGAAATTATGGCGTATATGGTAACATTAATTCTTCTTTTAAAACGTTTATTTATGAAATCATACGTAAAAATCCAATAGTTGATGTAGATGATATGACTATACAAAAGTATTTGAATCAATTAATAATTGGTAGTAGACAAAATTCATTTAGATTCAGATTAACCGCAAATTATCAAGGCGTTTGTAATAGAATGATAGATGAGATAGAGAAAGGTAATTGATTTAAAGTACGTAAAGATAATCAACGTAGAGAGGTTAGACTTGGTTTTTTAAGAAAAGATTTAGCTATATAATATGAAATTGTATGTTAAAAAATATCCACAAGAAGGTAATCTTGCGCATGAATATAATCCATTGTTGAACATATTAAAACCAGATGGTTCTATTGATAATTTTAATACAGATGAATTAAAATTAGATTTAAATAATCCTTTAAATATAGAATGTCAACCTTCTTATGATGGAACTGTAAATTTAATTATAAATGATGATAAAAATCCACCAAGAATTATAAATACTCGTTTTAGTAAACTTGAAGATAATAGATATAAAATAATTAATCGTAATCAAGTGCAACAAACCAATTTATACGAAGTTGGTAAAATTGATAGACAAACACGATTGTTTAGAAATATTAATTATATTCCTAAAATGGATTTAGTTAAAATAGGATATTATGGTCAATTAAAAGGCGGTAATTATACATTTTATATTAAATTTGCAGATAATGATTATAATAAAACAGATGTTGTTGGAGAATCCGGAATTGTTTCAATATTTAAAGGAACGTGATCTGATTCAACATCTGTTTCAGGAACATTATTAGATGAAAGAACAGATAAATCAATTACATTAAATATTTCTAACATTGATCAATCTTTTGCGTCTATTTATATTTATTATGTAAGACAATATAGTGACATAAATGGTATTTCAATGGAAGAAACATGTATGTTGCAAGAACCATATCCTATTAAAAATAAATCAGAATTAATTACAATTAATGGATATGAAAATATAGAAAAAGTTGATATTGAAGAATTAAACATTAAATATAATCTTGTAACAAATGTAAAGACACAGGCACAAGTACAAAATATGTTATTTTTTGGAAATGTACAAGGAATAAATTTAGATTTAAAAACATTACAGAATATGAGCTATTTTGTTCAAGTACAATTGTGTCAACAAGAAGAAAGTTTAGGATGAGTTGATGAAAACTATAAACAAAAAGACACTGATAATATAAGTCAGATAGAATATTATAATCCAAGTTATATATATTATAATTTAGGATATTGACCTGATGAATTTTATAGACTTGGCATAGTTTATATAATGAATGACGATAGTCTATCCCCAGTTTTTAATTTACGTGGTTGTCAATTTGATAAAATAGATGATAAAAATTTTGAATATAAAAAAGACAATGAAGGTAACATTTGTATAAAAGTTGGTGCAAATGCGTATAAAGAAACAATTAAAGATGAAACTGAAGACGAAACATACAAATATTCTAAGGATGAACTTAATAAATATAAAGATCAAATAGATGTTTATAAATATGAAACCTTAGTACCAATATACAACACTGAGGGAAGTGCTATATCTGGAGAATTTGAACCTAGTGGAAAATATGAAATGAATTGAATTCCAAAAGAAGATTTTTTACAAAATTCAAAATGACTTGATAATACACTAGGTGTATTTAAGAATCCAGAAACTAAATCGAATCCAATTATTGATTATACAAATAAAAAAATATGTCCATGGTATTATAAATTTAGTATTAGTCAATACATTATTGAGGATTTAAAAAACATGAATGTAAAAGGATTTTTTATTGTTAGACAAAAAAGAATTCCAACCACTTTATGTCAAGGAATAACTTGTCAAATAGACAGAACATCATATATACCAATGTTATCTGATATAGAGACAGATGGAGAAACTTATTTTACAGAAAGTTTTTTAGATAATTCACGAATATTATCCCAATATTTTCAAGATCATAAAGTAACAACAAAATATAAACAATCATCTGGTATATATTCATTAGACCCAATAATAATACCATCTTTGCAAAATACATTTAATGGATCTGAATTCATATTTAAATATAATGTAAATAACGATAAAAATAAATTAGGAAATAAAGATCGTCATTTTTATTTAAATAGTAATAACGATAATAAGAATGATAAAATTATATCTAAATCTAATTGTGTATTTGTAAATGAAGATGTACCTATTAAATTTATGGATTCTTATGGATTTTCTACAAGAGCTGGTTCACAAGAAGATGTAAAACAATTTTCTTTCTTTTCAGAAAAGAATTATTCTGGAAATAATAGAAATCTACTTAGAGGTATTTGAAGTAGTTATCTTGGTACAAATACCGTTTTACCAAGTAATACAATTGTTGACATTAAAGTTGGAAATTATTCAGAATTATTCTTAAAAGAATATTTCGAAATAAGAGGAAAAGATAATTCTGAGTTCTTTGCAATTAGTGAAAGATTTGCCATTGATGATTATATAACATCAGAACAAAATAAATCAACTAAAACTTATGAACTTACTTATAAAGATTCTGAATTTAATGTATACAGAGGTGATTGCTATGTGACAAATGTTACAATGCGACTTAATCGTAATTTTATTGATTCAGAAGTTCCAATAAATGATGTTATAATTGATTCCAATACTTGACAAAAAAATTATAAAGGATATATGGGTGAAACTACTTCTGAAGATTGATTAAATGTAAATAAAGCTGATTTAAATACAGTTCCCTTAGGAATGTGATTAACTTATAAATGTTTAAGTAATTATAATCTTAATTTACGTTCAGAAGATAGGCAAAATGTTGATGAAATGGCATTAATGGGTAATCCAAGAACTTTTTATCCGTTAAATGATATTTCTACAGCAATCTCATATAAAATACCAGAAAGTAAATTACAGAATAGTGGTTATAATAGTACAGTTGGAAGAAAAAGAAATTTTTCTGTACCAAATGTACCATATATTAATGATTTATTTGATAATCGTATAATGTTTAGTAATGTTCAAGTTGATGATGATTTCAGAAATGCATATAGAATATTTCAAGGATTGTCTTATCAAGATATTGATCGACAATATGGCGCAATTGTAAAATTAATTCCATGAGGAGTTAATTTATTATGTGTTTTTGAACATGGTGTTGGAATCATTCCAATAAATGAAAAAGCTTTAATGCAAACTACAACTGGACAAAGTATTCACTTATATGGTAAAGATGTAATTCAGAAACAAATTAGTTTATTATCAGCTGACTTTGGCAGTATTTGACAAGAATCTATTATTAGAACACCTTTAGGCGTATATGGAGTCGACACATATGCTAAAAAGATATGAAGATATACTGATTCAAAAGGATTTGAAACAATTTCTGATATGAAAATTCAGAGATTTTTAAATGATCACATTCAACTTGAAGAATTAGATAAATATCCAATTATTGGCTTAAGAAATGTTAAATCACATTATAATAATTATAAAGGTGATGTAATGTTTACATTCTATAATTTTACACAAAATGAAGAGTGAAACTTCTGCTTTAATGAACGAATGGATAAATGAATCACTCAATATTCATGAACACCATTATATTCTGAAAATATAAATAATATTTTTTATTCATTGGATAAAAAAAGAGTTGAACCATTAAGTTATATTTATGATAATCGTCATGCCAGAATTGGTATTAATACTTCTAAAAATCAAATAAGTTCAGACGATAAAACTTTTACATCTGATATTTCTATTAAAGGTTATAGTTTAACGAATAATTTTAAAATTAAAATTGATTCTATTCAAACTTCATTTATGGATATAAATGAGAAAGAACATAGTATATGTTGTAATTGAAATATAAAAGAAAATTTACCAATTTACATTGAAAATAACTCACCAAACGAAGATTCACCAAATTACACAAATACGTTATATATAAATACAAGATGAGTATCAAAAATATTTCAATTATATGTTCGAAAAACATTAAAAGTAGAAACTCAATATACAAGACCATTATATTACTTAATTAATGTAATAACAACTCCAATTATAATTGACGATAAAGGTAACGAAATTGAAATTAAATCGTTTAAAGACACAATTAGTATAATTGTAGATCCAAAGGATGAATTAGAGGAAAAATTATATGATAAATTATTAGTTAATGGTTTTTACGTACATGGTCGTGCTGGAATATTTGATGAAATAAGTTACAATGATCCAGAAGATAAAAATCGTATATTTCCTACAAAATGATATGATAAACAAGAACCATTTGAATTTGAATTTGTAGTTAACGGTGATGAAGTTGGTATGCATAAAATATTTGATGATCTAGTGATTATTTCAAATAATGTAGAACCAGAATCTTTTGAATTTAGTATCATTGGAGATGTTTATTCTGATATGTATAGGTTTAAAACTAAAGCTGAAGTTTATAAGGATCAAACTAATAATTCTCCAAATAAATTCTTTGAGAATGTAGAAGTAGAATGAGATCCAATTTTGAATCATTATGTTTTAGTTATAAATCAACAAGCAAGAAATTTTAATAACTATGGACGTAGATTGGGTAATATAACATATAAAGAGGACAGTTGATATACTAATATAGAACCAATTAAGTTTAATGAACCATATAGAGGAGGTACAAAACCCTCTGAAACTCGTATAAGAGATAAATATATGAAAATAAGAGTAAGATATAAAGGTGATAAATTAGTAATCATTACTGCGTTAAAAACACTTTATAGATTAAGTTTTAGTTAATGACGTATTTAAAATGTTAAGAAATAATTTAAAAATAATAAAAGCTGCTGGTGGTATCCCATTTACAGATTCAAAATTTGTTAAATCTGGTGCATTAAAAGGTATTTCTTCAATGGGAGGTTCTGCGTTACAAAACATGGGATCTTTATTTGGTGCAGAATCTCCAGGTGAAGATACTGCAATAGAAAATCAAAAAGCACTATCTTCTATGGCTAAACAATTTGGACCGTGAGGTCAAATTGCAGGATTAGCAATGGATACAATGATGGGATTAGAGGGTGCTTTAGGACTTACACAAAATACAATTGATACTAATCAAGCTAAAAGAGCTGGCATAAGTGGATTTGGTAAAACAATTAACAATCTTACAGCAAGTATCCCAGGATTAGGTTTAATTTCAGCATTAGTTTCAGGAAAAACAGATACTGCTCAAAAGGGAATGAATGTTGAAAGTATTAGAAATGCATATTCTGGATCGTTACAGGATTTAGATGCTTCTGAATCAATGTCTGGAAAGAATTATTTATTTGGTACAAAAAAATCAAATTCTTTTATTCAAGAAATGAATAGGAAAAATCAAATCCTTGAAGATATTGCTTCTACAAATACGTTGAGAAAGCAATCTCAGTATGGACAAGATTTGGCAAATCAGAATTTATCAAGATATGCTGGAGACAATTATTCTTCTATGCATATTGGTAAAAATGGATTAAAATTACCATCTGTAAATGAAATTCGTATGATTACTGAACGAATTCATAAAATGAAAAATGGTGGTAAAATGAATATAATTCCAGATGGTGCTCTTCATGCGCATAAACATCATCTTGAAGAAATTGACGAAAAGTTTGAAAATGTAACATCAAAGGGCATTCCTGTAATAAGTGATACAGGACAACAATTTGCAGAAATTGAAAGAGAGGAAATTGTATTTTTAGCAGAAGTTACAAAGAAATTAGAAAAATTAGCACAAGATGGTTCAGATAAAGCAGCGTTAGAAGCAGGAAAACTTTTAGTTGAACAAATAATACTTAATACAGAAGATAGAACAGGGCTAATAAATAAAATAGAATAGAATGAATAAAATTCAAATAGAAATTGAGAATAAAAAGTTCAATGTTCTTCACGCTATAACAGAAGAAGAAAAAGTAGAAGGTCTTCAAAATGTAGAGAAATTAGATGATGATGAAGGATGTTTATTTGATTATTCAAATAATCCTCAAAAAAATCTAGCATTTACAATGGAAGATACAAGTATTCCATTAGATGTAATATTTATTGATGAAGATGGGGAAGTTATTTCTGTAAAAAAAGGAAATCCTTATTCACAAGATCTAATCATAGAATCAAATGGACCAATTGCTTTTGTATTAGAATTAAATCAAAACTCTGGAATTAAAATTGGAGATGAATTAGAATTAGATGATGTAGATGAAGAATTACCTGAATTACATATTATTGGTCCTGATGGAAAAATAATGATGAAGTTAGAAGGCGGAGAACGTGTTTGTAGTAGAAAACACACAAAAACATTAATTCGAAAAGCAAAAAAAGCATTTAAATCTAAATCAGATTCTGATTATAAAAGTCTTGGTAGATATATGTTTAAGATAATTAATATACAAAATACTCAAGATACTGAGTACGTAGAACAATAAAAGCGGGTTCTATACCAGAGACCCGCAGTAATCCAAATTAATAAAGTTTAATGCAGTAATCATATTTTGATTCGTTCGCACTCGTAATATGTTAAGATTACAATACAAAAATAGAAAAAAATCTTAATATTACAAAATAAATGATATAAAAAATAAATTTGGATATATCAAAAATAATTTGTACTTTTATACCGTCAATAGACGGATTAATAAGAATATAATAAAACTAATAATAATTTTAAACGTTTAATAAATGAAAATTAAGAAATTTCAACAAGGTGGAGCAATGGAAGCTCCAATGAATTCAGCTATGGCTCCTCAAGCACAGCCACAAGGTGGAGATGATCCTATACTCATGTTAGCTCAAGCTGCAGCACAAGCATTACAAACACAAGATGCAAATTTAGCTATGCAAGTTTGTGAAGGTTTACTTCAATTAGTTTCACAGATGATGGGACCTGGACCAGAAGCAATGCCACAAGAAGCACCTGTATTTAAAAAAGGTGGAGTTCTTAAAAAGAAGACTCTTATGGAAAAATGTGGTGGAAAAATGAAGAAATCTGGTAACACTAAGATGAATAAATAATTTCTCGCACAGAGATTATATGAGAGATTATCTTACGGTAGTCTCTCATTTTTAATTTAAAATCACCATATATGGCACAAGTAAAAAAATTTCAACAAGGTGGTAAGTTATTAATTGATGGACATGAAGTAAATCTTGAAGATTACTATAAATACATATCTTCATTATCTGGTAGAGATAGAGCCGTAGGAATGGATATTTATAATTCTGCTAGATCTGGAAATACTGTCAATTTTGATACAGGTAATAATGTTGCCACTGGAGTTAATTGAAGTGATGCACATCAAGATGCATTAAATAATGTTAGGAAAGGAAAAGGTTGAACAAGAGCAAAAGCTAGAAGACAAGCGATATTTGGAGGAAAAGGTGATGAGTTTTTAAGATCTTTACAAAGTGCTGGAAAATTTACAATTCCTCAATCCAATGCAGAATCTACTACAGATACAGAAATAAAACCTTTTTTTAAAGAAAATCAAACATTTGATTATAACACAATCACAAATGATGATGGTACTACATCTAAAGTATGATCTGATTCATTAATGAATGCTGATTCTTTAAGATATTTTAATTCTATTAAAGACGCAGTTATTAATTGAGATGAAGAATCGTATAAAACAAAATATAATGAATCGGATTTATTAAAGTTACAAGAAATTAAAAATCGATATAACTTAGATAATAATTTCTTTAACAATCTAGAAACTGGATTTAAATCTGGTAATTTTAATGATCAGGTTTTATGAGATAATCTTGGTTATATGGGATTTATTCAAGATTCGTCTCAAAATTCACAATCAAATGAATCTAATAAATCTAATAATGATTGAATTGGATGAAAAAATCCATTTGGCACTTTAGTGTCAGATGATGTATTAAAATCAAGAGATGCTAGAATTTATTCTGGAGATGGAGGTTTTGATTATTGAGATAAATATAAAAATGATAATCACGTTTATTTAATTGATGGAGAACAAGATTTTGATTTTTTAAAAAACACAAAATATAAAAACGGTGTTATTTATAAAGGTCGTTTATTTGATCAAGATCAAATACGTAATGGAACAGATTCATTAACTAATGAACTTAGAAAGTTAATTAATAATCGTATTTTGTCATTCAATAATGGATTAGATAATTGATTTGCTAGTGAAAATGATCCAAATAATTTATTTGTATATACAGGAAGAGGTAATAACTTTTATAAAAAATTTGATAGAGTTAATCACTATTTTGATGGATGAGATGATGCGTTTACAGAAAATGGCGATTATCGAATTGCACCATTAAATTTAGAAAATCTTCCTAATGGAACAGAAGCTATTGGTTATATTGATGCAAATAGTAAGCAAACTGATTTTTATGGTAATCCATTAATGCGATTTAAAGTGAAAACTTCTGATGGTTATCAAGATATGGATCGATCTCAATTTGAACAATGAATGTTACAAAATGGAGTAAGGTCTGGAACAATGGCTAAAAATATTCCACTTAATATTTATCAAATGCAAGATGGGAGATATAATTCTTCTTCTTTAAAAATAAATGGATATAATGACTTACAGTTATATAAAGATCGTCAAGGAAAACTTTGATTTAAAGGTTTAGGAAGAGGTAATGCATGAACTGAAGTCATTCCTGGTTCAAGATTAGAGCAAGCAATACAACAAAACATGTCTATAGATCGTGGTGATATCGAATCTTGAAACAAACAACAAATAAATCAAGTTACAGGTAAAACTGAACCAACTTATGCACAAAATCTTGTAACTAGTCGAGCAGTCTTAAGAAAATTAGGTGGCAAATTACCAAAACTTCAATATGGTGGAATGGTACATACAGCTCGTTCGACAAATCCAATTATTTCGTTTAATGATTCAGAAAATATTATGAAATCTCATTCAAAGGGATTAGATGATATGACATCTGCTGATAAATGAGAAGCGGCTGCGATGGCCGCAGATTTAGCATCTGTTATTTCATCATTTACTAATGCTTCTGGTGTGGGAATGATTGCTACTGGAGTGACTGGACTTGCTGGTACAGGATCACAATTTGTTTCAGATGTTAAACGAGACGGATTGGATTGAGGTGATGTTGGAAGAGGGTTATTGGGTATTGGATTTGATGTTGCTGGAATAATCCCAGGATTAGGTACAGCTGCTAAAACCGCAAAACTTGGTAAAAACATAGCCAAATCTGCTAATTTAATTGGTAAAGCGATTAAATGAGGAACTACAGCTGGTGTTGCTGCTGGAACACTTAGTGCTGCTACACAAACTTACGATAAGCTTAAATCAGGAGAAGAAATGGATTTAAAAGATTATCGCAATATATTGACTTTATTTACTGGACTTGGTTTTGGAACTCGTGCAGCAGTCAATGCAGGAAGAGCAAGTAAAGCTGCGTCTGAAGTTAATGGTATAATGAACAAAAATTCAGATGGTTCAGTTATTCTTAAAAGCAATAAAATAATTGAAGGTTTAAATGATATAAAACTCAATAAATCCGAAGCAAATGAGTTAGAAAAATTAATGACTAAAAAGAATGCTGCAGATAAAGTACAAGAGTTTATTAAAAATAAAACCAATACAGAAATTAAAGAAGAAGATCTTTCAAAACTTCTTAAAAATTATGGATTTGAAGATAAATCCAAATTGTTTGGATTTAAAAAACAAGTTGAAAATGATACGTTCATTGACAATAAAAAAGCCGCAAAAGAGTCAGCAGAAAATAGATCAACTTGATACTATCTTTTACATGGAAATCAAAGAAATCGTTTATTAAACAAAGCTGGAGATGATGGAATATTAAAAACAATGATGGATAATTCAACAGATTTTTCACATAGAACAAGAACTTATCTTGGAAATAGATCAATTTGAGATCCAGAATCAGTTGGAATGACATATGATAATCCTATCCAATCTACTTGATTTCCAGATTTTAATCCAAGATCATTTAAACGAATTGATACATCTCAACCAGAGGAAGAAATCAAACTACTTACACATACACCTTCATTACCAACAATATGGTCCAGATTGCATCCAAAAGATTATATATCCACACCACCACTTGGTGGATTTAGATTTAAAGAAGGTGGTAAAATAATTAAAGCGTATGGTGGAATTAATACATCGGATTTTTTTGATATTACAAAACCAAAGTTTTTAGGACAAACCAATGTTGTACAAGATGTAATCAATTCCAGATCATTCACTGATAAAATGACAGATATACTTCAAAACAATGGAATTACTTTATCCACAGTAGACAAAAATAACCCTAAAGAATCTTCTAATAAATCTGAAGTTCCATTTGATATTGGTAAATTTAATTGAAGAAAACTTGCAGATGAAGGTTTATCTGCTGGAAGATTATTTACCTCGCTTAATATGAACAATGCACAACATAAGTTTGGTGAAAAGGTAATTCGTTCTGGATTGGGTGCATTGAGACAAATGCCAACAGAAATATATGATTCGTTTAGTGATGCTGGAATAGGTGCAACATATAATAATTTTGCTAATCAAAAACGTCAAATTAAAGGTGCGTCAAGAGATTATTTAACAAATTTTGCAATAGAAAATGCAGCTAAATCTGAAGCAGATAATATTGAATTAGAAGGAAAATTAAAAGTTGGACAAATGTTTGATCAATATCAAAAAGAACAATCAAATCTTAGAAGACAATATGCACAACAACGTATGAATATTGCTGATGAAAATAATTCAAAATTAGCATCAATAAATGCACAACTTGCATTCAATAATGCTTCTAAATTAGCAAATAACCATCAGTCATTAATAAATTATGGAATGGAGATTCAAAATAAAAATGATCAAATAAGACAAGAAAATAATGCATATCAACAACAACTTAGATTAATGAAACATCAAAATAGATTGAATCCAAATAGTACAATGACTGATAAAGATATTGAAAAAATAATGGAACCAATGAATCCAAATAATTTCAATGCATGATATATTAAAAAACCACAGTATGTAAAAAAGGGTGCAAAATTAAGAACAAGGTTGGATGCAGATGAACAAATTTGAGTAAATAATAATAAAGCAACTGCAGAAGCAGTAAAAAAGATAAACGATAATATCATTAAACTTTTAATGAAAGTCTTATCATAAAATGAAAATAAAATCTATGCAAGTAGGGGGTATCGTTTATACCCCCTTTATTCCTAATAGAACACAACAGCAACAGGAAGTTAAAGAAAACAAAAGTCCAAAAGAAGAAAAAATTATAGGTACAATTAAAAAAGAAATAATCGATTTATTAAAAGAAAATGGTTTACAAAATGATGTAGATAATACATTAAATGCCGCTATGAATTTTTTAAATTCTTCTTCAAATCTTTCGAACTTTGCAATTTTTGGTGGATCTCAATCAGATTTTAGTTTAGCTCAACTTACACAAGTTCAGTCTTTAGTAAATAGAACTAAAAGAAATAAACAACAATATGATTCTGCATCTAAAGTATTAACTGAACAAAATGCGTGATCAGATGTTGCAATTGACGGAAGAGGTTATATGTATGCTTTAGATAAAGACAACAAGTTATCTAAAATAAAAGCAAACGAATATGCTGAAAATAGAGATAAGTATCAATTACTCGATTATAGTTCTTTAATGCACATTCGAGAGCAAGATCCAAATTTAGCTTATAATCAATCAATATTAAATGATGCAAATAGTGCAATAGGAATAGAGACTATTTCTGATTATTTGGTTGGAATTGTAAAAGAATTTGGAACAGAATCAGAAACAGGTTACATTAAAAAATTACCACAATCTGTTCAAAATGGATTACAAACATTAATTGCAAATGGTCCAGATGGCATCTATAAAGCAACCAATGAAACTGAAGTTAAAGATATTAATAATGCGATTAGTTATTTAAATGATTCTTTAAATTCTAGAATGAAATCTACTATTGATGCATATAATGCTGCTGAAGGAAAAGATGCTACAGGAAAAGGCAGATTAAAGTTTATATATGATGTAATAACAAACCATACTAATCAAAAAGTATCTGTTGATTTTGATAAATTTGCAACAGAAGTTATCACTGGAAAAGGTGGAAGTGAAGATAAAAAAACAGTTCAAGAATCTTTAGCACATGCTTATTCTACAGGAAGTGGTTTAGGTAGTACACAAACAATTCAAATTACACCACATAATACAGGTGCTACTTTATTTGCCCAAGGTAGATTGGCTGGACCAGCTGTTGATCGAGATAAAAATATCATTGGAACAACATCTTTACAACAATTGCTACAAGAAGCAGAACCACTTAGAGTATCTGTTGATGCACAATCAATTACATTTGGAGATCGACTGTTAAATCCAAATGATTATGAAAAAATTATGTATGATGGTAATACACAGATGTATCGTGTGTGATTACCAAGTAAAAATGTAAATGGTAGAGTAACTGTAGATTTTGAAGCGCAACAAAAAGCAGATGAATTAATGCGTGAAATTAAACAACATGGCATTAAAGATGATGATCAAATTCGTTATTTGGTTGAACAAAACATACCAAATGCAACTTGGGATTCAGAAAATAAAATGATCAGATTTAGTTCAACAATTCCGTTTATGACATTTGGCGGATATGCATCTGGTAAGGAATTTAATGAATTATCAGATTCTAAATATGTTTGAAATCTTTCACGAGATGAAGGACGTAAGATTAAAGATAAATATAATAATCTTATGAAGTATTCTAATATATATGGTGATAAAACTGAAACAAATGTTGGGGGAAAAACTAGGAGTAACACAAATTTTTATCAAGGTAACATTTATATACCAGTATTAGAAGGTGTCGCTGGAGCGATTATATTTGATCGTCAATATGCGCCACAATCTCAATTTACAGATATTTCTGCTAAAGCCGATCTAAACAATTATTTAAATTCAATTAATAATCATACAAAAGTAAGAAGTAATTTCTAATGAATAATAGACCTAATGATTGATTCGCAACAAAATTATTTCAACCAGATTTTTCAATTGCGGACATGTATGCAAATGGAATTACTCCAGATAATTCCGAATTAAAACCAAAAGATGTATATAAAGATATACCAGAAGTACAAAAAGCATTTACTGTTGATGGTAAATTTGATGAAAATCAATTTGATCAATTTTACAATATTGCATTAAGTCAATATAATGAATATGCCAATAATGAATTTGAAAAAGAATTTATTGAAAATTATCAAAGAGATCCTTACGATTGAACCAAATTAGATAAACCAATATCTGATACTAGAGCTGGAATAGTTTTTGGTAAAAATCCTATGCGAACCACTCAAGGTATTAGAAATTTACATCAATCTACTGATTCATTATTTAGTGTTAGAGAAATCGCTCAAACAAATTTAGTTAGAGATGAAGAAGGGAATATTTTAGATTGAACACCTAACGATAAAGGTGGAATGTTTAAGTCTTTAACTCGTCCTGCTTTAGCATTAGCAACATGAGATGAGAATGGTGAACATGAAGAAAACGGACAACTTGTTCAACATATAAAAGGTGAGTATAAATTTGATGAAGATGGAATGCCATATTATGAAATTCTTGGAGATAAAGAAAAATATGGTAAAGATGTTTTACATTGAACTGATACGCTTACAATTGATGGAGAAGGATTAAATAATTTAGATTTCTTTGATTCTGATGGATTAGATAAATCTATTTGAGGAACAGTTGCTAGAACAACTTTACAAGTAGCTCCATTATTTATTCCATATGTTGGACAAGTATATGGTGCAGTTAGAGCTGGTTTAGCAATGTCACAATTATTTCCAACATTTGGTAAAGCTCTTAATGGATTTGTTACAGGAACGAATGATAATGCTATTGGTCGTACGCTTACACAAATTGAAAATTGAACTGCTAAATTTGAACCAAGTACGTCAGATTATGCACGTAATCATATGTGAGCATTTGAGAATATGGCTAATTTAATTGGACAAGTTGGTGGACAATTATTTGAACAACAGGCTGTAGGTATGATTCCTAGATTACTTAATCGACATGGAGATGTTGTTAAGCAAACTAAATTAGGAAAAGATATGGCTATGGCTTATATGGCTGGAACATCGGCACAAGAAGCCTATAGTTCTTTTAAAGAAGCTGGTGCATCAGATCGAGTGGCCGGTATTGGAATGTTGGCAAATACATTGGCTTTATGAAAGTTAATGAATATTGATTATTTTAAGGATACTTTGTTTAAAGGATCTTGATTAGATGAGAATTTAATTAAGAATCCTGCGTGAAATTATGCAAAATCCGCTGCTGGACAAGCTTTTATACAATCTGCTGAAACTGATATTACAGAACAGGGTGCAAAAGTAGCTATTGATAAAATCTCCAAAAATTTATTTTCTAGAATGCAAAATTATTTAATGACAGGAGAATTTGTTCCACGTGCTATATCAGAAGGTGTAGAGGAAGTAATGGAAGAGGTTACAATGGATTTGTCTACAGCATTAACAAAAGCGTCAGAATGACTTGGAATAATCAATCAAGATGAAAAACTTGATTTTGGATGAAGTGTTAAAGATGCTGCAAGTAGATATGCAATGTCATTTGTTGGAGGTGTAATTGGTGGAGGTATATTTCAACTTCAAAATAAATATAATCGATTTATTAATGGAGAAATGACTTCTAATTTAGATAAAAATGATCTTCAACAATTAATCTATCATATTGGTGATGGAAGAGCTGATGAAATTAGAGATTATTATTCAAAATGACACGATAGAGGTAGATTTGGAAGTATTAATTTATCAGGCTCTAAAATTATTCAAAACGCATTACCTGGTGCTAAAAATAAAATATTAGCTGAAGCAGATACTAAATTTACACAAAACGATGCGATATATAATATGCTTATTCAACAAGTAAACTATATCGAGCAAATATTAAATGAAGAGGGATTAGGTGGTCTTAATACATTAGATATGGTAAAAAGTCTTGAATCTCAAATTCCTAATTTTAATGAATTAGATGAATTAAAACAAAGAGCGACACTTATCATTAACGCTGGATTAGATAATCTCATGATCGATAAATTAGTATCTATTGGAACAGAAATGGTTGAACTTAGAAGCGAAATAGATAAGATTACTAAAGTTCCAAAAGGTGATACTGCTGAGGATAAAAAAGAAGCTGATGAAAGTAATGCCAATAATATGGAATTGCAAAGACTTCAAGAACGTCTTAAAAAACTTCGTATTGAACGAGATGCATATATTAATGGTGAACATAATGATGAAATATTTAATATTGGATTATTTGCATTTGATACTAATGTTCGTACTGCTTTTGTTAATATGGATATTGATACATTTTGCAGATCGCGTTATGGTAAAACTTATTCAGAATTATCGGAATCTCAAAAATCTGATGCACAAATTGAATATAAACAATATAAGAAAACGGAAGGTAAGGATAATTTATTTCGAAGTGCTGAATCTTATAGAAAATTCTCAGAGAAATATACACAAGAAATACTTGATGCTGCAGAAAAAATAAACAAATCTTCAATTAATCCAATTAAATCCTCACAATTATTTGCAGAAAAACGTACTGAACTACAACAATTAATCGCAACAAATCAAGCGGAAATAAGTAAATTACGGGAATTAGAAACATTATCTGAAGAACAAAGAAATAGATTGATAGATTTAGAAGAAGAAATTAATAAAACTGAAAGAAGTATAAATCTTTTGGATTCTCATCCAGAATTATATCTTAATACATTATTTAACGATAAAGTTTGACAAAACATTCATTCAAATTTATTAAATCAAACAGATATAAATATTGATGCATTGGGTCAGTCATTTTTAGATCTATATCAAAATATTAAAGATAATGATATTATTTTAAATGATGATTCTGATTTAAACACATTTTTCTCTATTGTTAAATCAAAATATAATACAGAAAATCCTAATATATTGTGAGATAATGCAATTAATGTAATTCTTCAAAACCATTTATCTAAACCAGAATCAACAATAAATGATGATTGAGATGATGATGTAAGTAATTGAAAAGATCAATTTAGTATCAGTTCTACTGAATCTATCTTAAGAGATAACGAAGGTTCTAAAGAATTAAGAAAACAATTATTTTCACATATAACTGCGTTAAGAAATAGTATTGGTGAAGGTACAGAACAACAATCTATAGATAATTTAAGAAATTTCTTAAATGAGAACAGTAATAACGCATTATCTGATATAGACATAGATACAATATTATTTAATCTAGTTCCAACTATAAATGGAATATCTGCATTAGATTATGTTAATCAAATTAATAAAATACGAAAAGATATTACTTACTCACCATTTAATGAACTATTTTCTAAATTTACAGCGGATATTGCAGGTACACCTATACCAATTTTAGAAATGATTAATTCTGAAATTAAATCATTATCTGGAAAAGAAAAAATTACAGATTATGCGATTGATAGTCAACACATATATAATCAATTAAAATCAACACAAACTTTACTTAGAGCTTTTACTGGAGTAATACAAGGAGCATATGATGGTTATAACGAATCATTAAATCCAATTAGACAGTCATTAGGAAAGAATATATTAGCTCAAATTGATGAAAACGTTGCACAAAGATTATTAGATGATGCTTTAATTTTAGATAAAAAAATTAGTACGCTCATAAATTTGCATGATTCAAATAATGAATCCAAACTTAAAACACAAAAAGATATTGCGATAAACATTAAACCAAAATTTATTCAAAGTTTATTAAATGAAAATTTTGTAAAAGATTTTGATAGTAAATTTGGAATAAATTTATTAGAATTATGAAATAGTGACGTTAATTATAATGAAGTAAATGATTCAAATTATGTGCAATTTGAAAAAGACGTAATAGCATTTGAGTCTAAAATTTATGAAGAAATACAGAATAAAAATATCGATAGATCTGAAATTGCAAGTAAAATAACTAGTTTATTTGGAGAAGATGTTTATAAAATGAAATCTACATCTTTATCAAAAGATAAGGAAATTACAATATCTGCATACGATCAAATGATTTATTTAGCATCTATTGTTACTATAAATTCTAATGATTTTTATTATAAACTTCGTCAAATAATAGAAGATCCTGAATTTAAATTTGCTCCTATCATGGGACAGGAACTTGCAATAAGAACTTCTGTTGCGCATGCGTTTAATGTAGATATCTTTAATGAAATTCTTTTTAATATTAAAGAAGCTGCTCCACATGATTTATTAGATAAGTTTAAAACACTTTCCGAATCTGAAAAGAATGATTTTACTAAATCTCCTGATTTTAAAAAATATACAGATCAATTATATTTTTCTCAAAAGAAGTTATTAGATAATTGTTCTTTTATATTTGGTGGAGCAGGTGTAGGTAAAACAAAAGCTATTGCAAACATTATTGTCAAGTTTCTTGATGCAGAAAATGTTAATTTTACTGTTTCCGCATCTAATACAGAACAAACACAAAAATTAATCTCGTCAGTAGGATTAAATGAAGGAAAAATTAAAGCTTATAGTAAAGATGAATTAATTAATCTTATTTCTAATATTGGAGAAATTTCTTCAGATCATGTTGAATTAGAAGATAAAAATAAATATAGTTTAGATTTTATTCCTAAATTAAAAGGAGTAAATCCGTCTTCAAACAAAATATATGATGATGGCAAAACAATTCATTACTTATTAATTGATGAAGCAGGACAATATAGTTCATTAGAGTGAGAATTAATTTCTAATTATGCAATTAATCATAATTTAATTGTAATCGGATTAGGTGATTTAAAACAATCTTCTGCGTCTATAAAAATTAAAGATACGCAATTTCCAACAGGATTAGATGATTGTTTTATGATTAAAAGTCCTAATCTTACAGCAACCTTACGTGCAAATAATGTAGCAAAGGTTAAAAATTATAATTCGTTAAATACTATTTTATCTAATGTATATAATAAATATGAAGATAATCCAGAATTAACTGTGGAAGAATTAGGTAAACTTGTAGATGAAGAATTATCTTCTGGATTAATTGAAATGTTACATTATGAAAATGAAAATAGAGTTATTGGAGAAAAAGCGGTTGATAATATTAGTGATATAGTTAAATATGCAGAAAAAATTAGTAAATTTAGTAAAGATGTTGTAATATATGCCGATGATCCAACTAATCCTACTTATCAAGCGCTTAAATCAAATGGAATAGTGAAAGATGTCCTTCCAACAATTAATGTTAATGGTGCTGAATATGAATATGTATTAGTAGATTGAGATTGATCTAAAAATTTAGATTCTGGTAAACTAAATCTTCTAAAAGATTTTTATACAGTCACACAACGTTCAACACAAGCTACAATATTTATAAATCACGGATTAGCTGGAACAGGAGGATTATTAAATATTAAAACTCCACCATCAGATCCTAAAACAAATGGAACAACATTAATTGGAGATAGTGATATATCTACATTCAAAACATGAAGATTGAAATCATTATCTGACTTAACATCATCTGAATATATTGATCAATTAAAACCACAATGAGTAGAATTTAAAGACCCAAATAAAGATAAAATAATTGAGGAATTTAAAGATCTAAAATTGTTAAAACCTGAAGAAAGTAAACTTCAAATAAATTCTACATTAAAACCAGTAGAACCTAAATTCGAACCAATAATCAACGATTCAATTATTGAATCTGAAAAAGATTCATCAACAAATGAATCAGAATTGGTAGAACCAAACCAAGAACAAATAGAACCTATAGCTAAACCTAGTATTGAAAATGATGAATTACATGAGAAAGAAGTAAAGTTAATTGATAATTATGTAGAAGAATTAAATAAAGTAAATTCTAAAACAATAGCATTTAGTTCAGAATCTTATATGAAAGACATATGAAATAATTCAAATGAAATACTCGAACAAGAAAAATCTAATCCAAATTCAATTTATTCATTCTTAGCTAAGAATAGATTAAATAAAACTGGAATGATGTCTGTATCACCACAACAATATGCAACAATGCTTCAAAAAGCACATAATATTGTACTTAGAGGAAATAATCTTAGAGATAATTTTGCTAATATAATTTCTTTTAATAGAGTTAATGGAACTGAATTATTTACTTTTGTAAAAAATCCTTCTACAAAATATTCTATAAATTTTGTCCCAGATGTATCAAAAAAATATAGCATTATTTATGCAAGATTTGATGATGGCAAAACGATGTTACAAATTCCAGTAGGACACATCAATCAATTAATTAGTGGAGAATATACAGGTAAATTTATTCTTAAACAGGGAATTCGTAAAATATTTAATGATAGAACTAGAATACCAGTTTCTCAACTTTTATCAGAGCATCCTGGAATCAATGCTATTACATGAGGTGTATGTTCTGTTCAAGACGATAACGCAGTAATTAATAATCCTAACCTTACTGAAAAAACAAAACAGTTTTTAATTGGAGGACTGAAAGGTGATAAATATTTTGCAGGAAATAACGGAAAACCTTTTGTATTACTTGGTACTGATTTAGATCTATCAGAATCTGAAGCACAACAGTATTTACAAATTCAATCTAAAGTTAAAACAATATATGATCGTGATGGAAATACACATCTTGTAGATTGATTATATAGAGATAATGAATATAATGAGTTAATGGGTGTACAACAGAGACTTAAAATGTCAGATATAGCAAGATATGCTATAGCAATTACTTCTATAGATACAGGAAGACTTATTGTACCATCTACGAATACAGCTTATTATGAATCATGAAATATGATGAACAATGGTGCATTTAATAGATTATCTGCATATAATTTATTTGGAGATGGTGATAGTATTAAACGATTAGAATTTGAAGGAAACCTTGATAAGGATACATATATAAACCGAATCAAAGAAATCGAAAATGAAAATCTTCAAATTATCAAATCTAATCGATTAGGCAAATTTATTGCATCATTATTATCAGATGTTGTAAGAAATAATACTAAACCGGAAGTACAATCTTTAAATTCAGACATTAACGATAATTTGACATTTTATTTACATGATTCCACATTACTAACCGAAGTCACTAAACATACAGATAAAACAAGTAAGAAAAACAAAAGATGTATTAAATTTACCATACAGACCATATCAGAAAATAAAAAAATTAAATACAACGACTATGTATTAATCTGAGAAGATGGACATTATGTTGTCCACAAAGTAATAAACAATATTGTGGACCCACTTCCATCATGAACCAATGATGGTAAAGGTTTAAATGCTTCTGAAAAAGGATTAGTTTGAGCAGTAAATAAAGCGAAAGAAAGTCTAGGTGTTCCAGTCACTATAAATGGATTAAACGTTTTAACAGATTTAATGTATCTAGGTGAAATTTATTCTACTGGTACTCAAAAGAAGGTTAATAGTTTAGGTGCAAATAAAAGTATTGCTTGAATGTTTAAAGATATTGCTTATAGTGATATTATTGATGAAACTTTTAGTAATATAAATTTTATTGATAATGTATTTGCGAACGACATAGCTGGTAGTAAAATAAATAATTCGTATTTTCGTACATTTGTTGGAAATAAAAATAATTACACTACAGATATTGTAAAATTAACATATCCTATATTTGCAATAGACATAGAGGGCATTGTCCCAGATAAAGATACACCAATGCATGATGAAAATGTTGCTAACATAGATTATGTTTCTGAACAAATAATTGATTTTGCAAAAAAAGAAAATATTGATACAACTATTATTAAAACAGAAATTGAAAAATCGAAATTTGAAAAGGAATCTATAGAAACAGTAAAAAAGATTATTACAGATATCAATAAAGATCAATCTAAGAAAAAACCAGGCGATAATATGTTATTAGAATTTAATCCGGAAACATTTGAAATTAATAAAAAAGTTGTTGATACTACTACTAGTTTTATAAATGAGTTGGTTAAAGAAGATTGAGAGTTTGCTAAGCCTAATGCAAAGCGATTATTTGATTCTTGGAATTTTGATATAATTTTTGTACCTTTACGTCAAGAGTATTATATCATTAGACGTAATTCATTAACAAATCAGTGAGAAAGTGTACCATTTAAATCATACAACGCATATATAAATATGCTAGATGTATTAAAAGATATTGATATACAGATTAAATTTAAAATACAAAATTATGTAATGTCATTACAATTAGATAATACGAATTATCAGTTTGTTACTGAATATCAAAATGCGTTACAATCTGTTGATAAAGATACATATAACAAAATAAACCAAACTATAAATAATTATTTACTAGAACGATTAAAAAATGGAGAATGCTAAATGTAGTTATTCTATTAAATTTCTTCCGTTAATTGATGCTAAATTGAATGAATTAGGCTGAGATGGATTAAAAACTTTTATGATTGAGTTTTTTGAAGATGGTGAAAATGCGTATTTAGAATACGCATCTATTAATCAATCAACTCAGCCAAATGTTGAAAATGAGGGCCAGGTAGATACAATAATACCTGGTACTTCGTTTTCAATAGAAAAGCCTAATTATGAACAAGAGAGGATAAATAATAGAGGAACAAAACCCCAATCTGAAGAAAAATCTATTTTAGATTTTTATATTGGAAAACAACAAGATTTGACAAAAATGCAAGCTAGATTTAAATCTGACATTGTAAGATTATCTGTATTTGATAAAGATGCAAATAATAACAAAGGTTTAGTAATTGATGCTAATGCAGAAACAAATGGTATTTCTAATTTAAACAAGAATATTCTAAAATATAAATTAGAATTAATTAATTCAATTAGATCTATAGCAAATCTGAATTTATTTGACTTCAATGATCAAATTTCTGATGAAGAATTTCATAATCAGGTTGCAGAAACAATAAGTATATATGAATCGTTAAGTTCAAAACATAAAGAAAAATTATTAAATGAGTATGTTATTCTAACAAATTTTGATAATTTATTAAAACAATTTGCAAATTTTATACAGATTAAACCAGAATATAAAAACTATGATAAATCAATAGTTAATAAATATGTCTATAAAGGCGCAAATGTAAAATTTGACAAATCTTGAAGTTTAGATGAAACCGCAGATGCATTTAAAGAAGCGTCTGATTTAGCAAGAATTTTACTTGACACATTTCCAGAAGTAGTAATAGAATCTAATGGATCAGTTAGACCACTAGAAGGTACTTCTATTAATTTGGTAGGATTTACTTCAGCAATGTCTACTATACGAACCGCATTAATTTCTCCTCCTCAAGATTCAGTAAATATTAAATTTTCTGAAATTGTAGATGAATTTTATAAAGGATCTGCAATAAATATGAGTAAGGTGATATCAACATATATTGATTATATGAATGAAAATCGTAATATAACAGATAAAACAAGAACATATTTAATAAATAAACTAAATGCAATTAAATATTATATTTATGATTCTAATTTATCACCTGAAATTAAAAATATATTTACGGCAATGTTTTATAAGAACGTTCCTGTTTCTTATATGGCATATCAATACGATAATTCTTTACAAGAAATTGCTGGAAGAGAATTAGACTCTACATTGGTAGATACACATAAATCTAGATTGCGCGATTTAATTGCAGCAACAGTTGACCAATTACGAGAAAATCCTAAATTATATGAATCTATTATTGATAAATACGGCATTAATATAACAGAAAATAAGATTACTTTTAATTACAATCGATTAGGTACAAATCTTACTTCTGAATTAAATTATGAATATGTTACAAAGGGTGGTAACTCTAGATATGTTTTTACACCTGTTGGACAAGTTTTTTCAAATGATGTAACAGAAGAATTAATTAAAGATTTGTTATATTTAGTTTTACCAGAAAACACATTTAAGTTATATACTCAAATTAATGGATTGGATGAAAAAAATGCATCGTTGTTTCAGATGTTTTCTGATATAATTGGCCTTACACTTACTGCATCTAATCAAGATCCAACACTTGAATGACGGTTAGGATATCAATATAAAGATTCAGGATTATTGGATTTATCTACATATGGCTTTGCTTTAGAAAATCCAGCAAAAGTATTTAGTATTATTTATGGAGCGGATTGTATTAGTGTAATTAGAAATGCTAGTGGAAACAGTCTTCCTACAACACAATTGATTTGTTTATCTAATAATTTTCATACATTACGACATAAACTTCAAATAGAAGGTGATGCTGTATTTGGACAAGGTTATTATAACATATATCAAGATAATTTATTATTTGCAAATAATGATTTGTTAGTTTCACCATTAGTACGAAACGATGTAACAATTAAGGGTGTTAATAAAAAACCAAGTGAATTGACATTTAATGAAGTAATGCAATTAGCTATTGTAAATGATTTTTTTCAACAAATAAATAAAAACGATAGAATTAATAATGTTGGAACAATTTATTTACAAAATACAACGTTCTCTGATAAAAATACACATTGATTACCTGGATATAAGCTTAATGGAAAAATTAAAGACACTACATTAGGGGAATTAATTAATACATGTATTAATACACGAAATTCAGACAGACTTACTGAAATATTTCGACAAACTCGTGCTGCAAAAATAAATTCAGTTGCTGAAAATATTATTTACGATTATCAAAAAGCGTTTGGTATTGATTTTAAAACACTTAAAGAGATAGATCAATATTTGTTAGATAACGAAATAGAAGAATATGTCTTAGAAGCATATTTTAAGAATAAAGTTGATTTATATCCAGATATACATTATTATGTTCCAAAAAATACTAAAATTGTACGAATTAATGAAACAATTCTTAATTGACAAGAAGTATTTAATGATCCAATAAAAACAAACATTCGTTTAAATAGAAATAGAAACGTTTTTGCAAAAAATCTAATTAGTAATGGACTTACATTAAATAAATTTACTAATAAAACTATTTTAAGTTTTGCGAATACAGTTCCAGATTGAGTTGATAATAAAACTGGAAAAATAACATTATTTGAAGCATATAAAAACGAAGATGGAAAGCTAATTCCTATTGACATTAATGTTAATAATGCAGATATTCTATTAGATAAAAATATAATTGTAAAATTACATCCTATTATTGAAGCATACTTTATGTCCGATATTCTTTTATCTAATGAATATAATTCATTAATGATAGGAGAAATTTATGCACACCCTAATAAAGTTAAATACGATCCTAAACTGTCATTAGAGGATTATTACGAATTTAGCGAAGCTAATAGACTTATTGCTCAAAATAAACGTGCCGTTATTTTAGGAGCAACACATCATCCATTTTTACAAGGATTGGATAATGGTGTTGCTGAAAACATTCGTATAGCTGTAGTGAAAGATATTGTAGGTGATGTACAAAACATTATAGGTGATTCTACAACCGTAGATTCAATGGACGGTTCTGGCTTTTCACACCCAATTCAAGCAAGACTTGAAAATAACTCATTACTTGATGCACGTGTTGGATACGATAAGAAAACCATTATGCATGATATGGATGTTAAATATGGACGTCCAACATTACTTAAATGGGCAGTATATGCATTAACTAATGCAAGACGAAGAATGTCTTGAGCAGCAGAAGCTCCTGCTGAAAATGTATATAAGAAAATGAGTGATGGACGATTAAGAAATGTACAATATACAAGAGAATATGAAGAATATATAAATAAATTTGGACATATATACTTTAAGGATTCAAACACTGGAAAACTTTATAAGATTATAAGTGTTGATAATTTTGGCAGAAATATAATTGAAGTAGATGAATATGGTAGAGATATACCAACTTCAATGATTACATATCAACAAATGTATCAAAATTCATTATATGATACTGATCAATTATTTGGTGGAGCTTGAGCAATGTCATTACAAAATGGTAAACTTGAGTTTTCAGAAGCAAACTTAGATATTCTTGAATCAATAATTGTTAAATATAAGCAAAAAGATACTTTTATTGGATATTTAGTAAATAAATCTGCAATTAAAGTTGGTGCAGGTAATATTAATTCAAGTTATGCTTTTTATAATGATAAATCTTTAACAACCATAAAAATGTCAACTAAATTTGGTGGTGTTCAAATGGATGCAGATCATGATTTGGATTTAAGTCATGTAACAGAGATGACACAAATGTTATCGGCATTGATTCAAGGTGGTCACTCTACTGAATTAGTGGATAAAATTTATAAGGAAATCGGAGAAAATGTAAATGAAGCTTTAAGTAAATTTAATATTGCAATTGATACAAAAGATAATGTAGAGTTATATAGATTACTTGGTTCTGCATTGATTGAAGCTTTTACAAATAACGATCGTGACACTTTAGGTTTAGCTCAAGCATTTATTACAAAAGCAAATGAAAGTTTACAGAAAGTAAACATTGATTTTAAACTACCATTTAGTGCACCAACTGTTAAAGGTGCTTTTATTTCTACAGTTGTGTCATTATTAAATAAAAAAGGAATTCGTAGAAAATATGCTGGATTTGCTGGTGTGCTAGTACCATCCCACGATATGATTATGTATCATAGCATTGGTGGTAAGAATTATTCTTATGAAGGATTAATTAAAAAGTTTAGTGAAATTAGACAAAAGAATCCATTGTTGGCAAATGCAACTAATCAACAATTCTTAAATGAATACAACATTAACGGTGTAATAAATCCATTCTTAAGAAAAGTTAATCAAAACAATATTGATTTTGAAGATACTGTTATAATTGTTCCAAAGAATCAAATTCCTACAGAATCTAATGTTATTGATAAAATAAAAATTTCAGATTTTGCTTATTACGATGATATAAAAAATAGAGATTTGTCTGAATACGACATTTATATATTTGACACTAAACCTAAAAATCTTAAAGGGTTCGATGTTAAATTTGTTATAAATGTTAATGGTAAAAATATGAGATTTAGTACATACGATCTTCCATCAGTAAGACTATCTTATTTAATTAATAATGCTAAAAAAAGACAAAAAAACGGTATTCTAAATACACTAAATCAACAGCAATTAATTGATACATATGTACCAAATACATATACTGGAAATGATTGAAATCTTTTATCTGATCAAGATAAATTAAAATATTTGTCTAAGGAAACAGCTAATGTTTTAAAAGCATTAAAATATAAAACTTTGTTTAATTTTGGTAAATATGGTATGGTTCAGGCAATTTCTACTAAAATGGATGCAGCTCAAGTGATAATGGGTAGAAATTATGCAAGACAATTTGGTTTAAAAGCTGGTGACGAAATATCAGAAATTCTTGAACAAGGATCAAGTTTCTTTAAATCAAGAATGATTTCAAATTATAAACTTCCTGATAATATTGACAAAACATTATATGACGCAATATTATATACTGGAGATGGTAAACAAATATTAGTAAAGTATGGAGACAAATATGATATTACTGAACAATTTAAAAATGTTCCAATTGTTACTGAAGGTAATTCATTTAAGATTGTAAATGGATCTGTATATTATAATGATCAAGAATTTACTAATACTGATCAAAAGCAATTTTATCAAATAACAGACGAATATGGTGAAACCCATGATTTAATTGTTATTAACAACATAGAACGATTGAATCAATTACGAAAATCGTCTTTATTTGACACATATAGATTAAATTATACTAATGAAAATGTAGATTATCTTTCTAAATTTGAGTTTACACATCAATTAGAAGATGATGCGACTGGTGGAAGTATTAAAATTCAAATGAATCCTGATAGAAAAATCTCATTTGATAAAGCAACATATGAAGATTTTGCATTTAATGAGGCTTTTAATTTTAATATGAAATTAAATAGATTAGCCGCTCATAAATTCGATTCATTTAAAAAATCATTAAATTTTGTAGGTGCACGTATTCCTACACAAGCAATGCAATCATTTATGCCAATTAAAGTGGTGGCATTTAGTGATTCTGAAGTTAATGATATTTATGTTCCTAAGCAACAGACGTGGTTGCAAGGTTCTGATTATAAGCATATTGTAATCATTAAATCTCGTGAAGTGCGGGAAAATCTATAAGAATGAATATACATCTAACTCTAGAAATAGTGTTATTGTAAAAATTATTTATTTTCTGATAACCTGCATCTAATCATCTTGTATATAAAGATTTGTATATTGATAATTTTTACTATCTTTGTAAAGATGAAAGATCACAGACTATTCGTAAGAAGTATGGATTTTTATCAAAGTTTTAATTTTTAAATTTTAAATTTTGATATTATGATTAAGAAAAAATTAACAAAAGAACAAAAATCGGTTTTAATAGCAATGTTATTAGGTGATGGAACAATATCTAATAATTATGTATTTAAATTATCTCATAGTAAAGATCAATTAGAATATTTACAATGAAAAATAAACTTATTAAATTCATTACATATAAAAAATAATGGAATTAAAGAGTACACATCTTCATGTGGACATAATGTAGGAAAAAATGTTATTTATTCTCAATTATCTATTATTCCACTTATTAAAGTGCTACGTAGATGTGTATATAAACCGACAAAAATAATTACTAGAAAATTATTAAACTGACTTGATGAAAGAGGTATTGCAATTTGATATATGGATGATGGTTGCATTAATGTAAATACGTCAATACAACGTTCAAGTATTCAATACACAATTAAATTTGCAACATGTTGTGATAAAAATACAGCATTAATGATAATAGAATATTTTAAGGAAAAATGGAATATTAATTTTCGATTATTTTCTGAAGGAAAAAATTCTTTTTCAATTGCAACTTGTTCTAAACAAGATTGTCTAAATTTTGTACAAATTGTAAAACCTTATCTATTACAAGTACCTAGTTTATTATATAAAATTAGAAGTAATTATACAAAAGAAGTATTTCTTAATAATCCAGATGCGCGAGACATCTTATAGATGATGATATAGTCGAGTTTAATACTGGATATAGACAAGCTCTACATAATGGGTTATTCTATTTTAGAAAATGGTAATTTCCAAACCCATTCTCGATTACAAGAAGATTTTGATATCGATCTTGTATTACAATTACAAAAACCAGATGGTAGAAAATTTACAATTGGTGATGGTATTGAAATAAATCTTGATAACATTAACAATGATCAAGATATTATTGATACTATAAATAATGTTTTAAATTATAAAGGTGATAAAATTAAATTTAAATTTACAAAGCCTTATAAAGAATTATTTATTACACAACGTGATTTTATTAAATATATTAATAAACACTCTACAACAAAATTAACAAATGTAGCAAAAGATGCTGCATTAAAAAATGTAACATTAGACGGAATCTTAAAAGTAACGTCAGATCCACAAAATTTATTAAATTTATCAGTTCCAATTAATATGGATGATCAACAAACAGCTAAAGCAAATTCTATTTTAGGTAAAGATGAACTTTATGTGACTGCTGATAATCCTGGAACAAAATATATGATGCAAGAACAAAATATGGTTGGTAAGCAAGTTATTGGCATCACTGCAGTGTCACTTAAAACATTCTTTGCAGCATCAACTTATTTTAATTTAAAATTAAATGAATTAAAGAAGGCAATTATGTTAGATAATGATGTTAAAATTTTTGAAACATTAGATTCTTTAATTATACAAAATAAGTTTAAATCCGAACAGGATAAAGATAGAATTACTACTATTGCAAATCTTAATTATGATTTAATTTTAGATGTTCTTAAAGGAAAAACAAATACAACATTTATTCTTTCAGAAGAAGAATTAAATAAATATCCAGATCTTACTAAAGCGATAAGTTTAATAAATAGTTCTAATACAATAATAGATAACAATAAAGTATTAGAGTTAGATGTGTTTATACAGCATTTAGCAGAAATAAGTTCTAGAAGTGACGCTAGTTTAGCAATCAGTGGATTGTTAAGTAGCGCAACTGATCTCTGTAGCGAAAGATAGTTTTTTTTTCTAAACATATTTGCAATATTAAATTATTTTAATTATTTTGCATTAAATAAATTAAATGATTTAATATGCAAATAAAAATTAATGAAAATGAATTACGCGATCTATTTAATCAAAATGTGATGATTAAAAATATCGCAGAACGTTTTAATTGTAGTGTTGATACAATTAGACGTAGATTACAAAAATTAGGTTTAAAACAGGGAACTAGTTATAAAAAACCTAGACAAAAGGAAGATCCATTAAAAGAATTAAAAAATAGAATTAAAACTTTATATTTAGAAGGAAATAGTTGCTCCAAAATTGGAACCATTGTTAAACTTAGTGAAAAAACTATAAGTTATCATTTGCGAAAAATGAATATAAAAATGCGAAATAATAAAAAAATTAATCAGGAAGATTTTGAACGATTATGAAATGAAGAAAAAACTGATCAAGAAATCGCTGATTATTTTAATGTTAGTCCTTTAACTGTGGTTAGTTTTAGAACTAAGGGTAAAAACGCAAGTAAGTTTAAAAGAACAAATTTCTTTTCAGAAACAGAACAAACTCTTTCCGAAATACAAAGACAATTTATTTATGGATCTTTATTAGGCGATTTATATATAGGAAAATCAAATAAAAACTATTCAAATTGCAGAATATATATTGTTCAGTGTAAAGCACAAGAGGAATTATTTATGAAAAAGGTAGAAATACTTGATAATTTTATGAGTGCGCATAAACTTATTGTTCCAAAGCCAGATTCGCGAACAAATAAGGTTTATAAAAGCTGAAGAGGAAATTCAAAAGCACATCCACTTTTTACAGAAATTCGAAATAAGTTTTATATTGATGGTGTGAAGACAATTACACAAGAACTTTTGAACGAAATTACACATCCTATCGCACTTGCGTATTGATTTATGGGTGACGGTACTTATAATGGATGCTTTGCAACTAATGGATTTACAGAAAAAGAAGTAAATTTATTATGTAATTGATTAAACAATTATTGACATATTTCTGTAACAAAAAAACCTGTTAGTAAAACTAATCAATTTATAATACATATTAATCAAGAATCAAGGTATGATTTTGAAAAGTTAATTTTTCCATATATGATTAAATCAATGTATTATAAATTAGAATATTGAAAAAAATTATCTGAGAAGTCAGTTTAATAACTCGTGAACTCGGTAAATCTCTTAATAGACAATACCGATCGAATTTAATCGATTAACGACTATTCGTAAGAAGTAGAATTTCGAAGTGCGAGTTTTTATATAAAATATAAAAAAGAGATAGTCTGATCTTATACGAGAGTATAAGTTAACATAAATGAACGCAAAAGAACTTATCTTATCAAAAATTAATGCTACTGCAAAATTTGTAGATATTTATACATACTTATTATCATTAGATGTACCATTTTTAGATATTGCAAGTTTTATGCAATCTCCGATATTTAATAAAATTATTTATTATACACAACCAAATATATTTGATGCATCTACATCTAAATATAATTTAAAAAATGCATTAGGCTTTTATTTGAATAAAGAAGTTTTAAATTCGGTTAATAAACAAGCACTAAAATTATTTTTATCTGACCATTATGTAAAATTGTATGATAAAATAAGTAAAGAATTAAATAATAATGAGGAACAAATACAATTATGATTTCAACAAAATGCATATAATATAGATGGTATTTTCATAACAGATTTAGACGCAATTATTAATAATGCATGAGATAAATACAATTCTAGTAAACATGTAAATTACGATGAAACGTTAGATCAAATGGATTTAATGGATGAAATAGATGATGAAATTGAAAATGTACCAACTAGTATTACTTCAAATGATTACTTTACCATAGCTCGTTTCTTAGAAGAATTTAAACTTAAAACAGAGTTTATGAATAATTATAAAGAACGTGAATTAATAGCATTTAGTAAAGATTTTCATTCTCTTGAAACAATCTACAATGATATTATTCCTGCTATGGAAGAAATGGAAATTCTTGGAGCAATGTTAGGTATTAATCAAGGTATGCGAACAGATGATTACAACATGTATAGTTATGTAAAACGTATAGAAAACTTTATCAATTCAAAATACAATAATGCATCAAATAAGGATAAAACATTAATACCATTTAATTTAATGTATTTTTTACAGAATGAAGATTATCGTTTAAATCAAATTAAACAATACAATCAAGTTAAAACTAGTTATAATATTTTAGACATCATAACTAGTGTTCCTCATTTTGCATCAATGTTTAAATTATTACATTTGAATAATTATAGTTTAAATATGTTTTCTGCAGCTTATGCTCTTGAAAGAGAAATTGCAGAAACAATTTCACCAAAATATAAGAAACAACAAATTAAAACATCTAAATTAAATGAAAAAGAATTTAAAGAAGTCCAGAAATATATAAATGATTTATTTATTTTAAATTGATTAAAGGATTCAAATTTTATATTAAAATTGCCAGAGGGTTGTAAATATTTTAATGGTTCTACAACAGATATGGAAATTGTACCATTGGGACAAGTTCGTGAAATCACACTTAATTCAATTTACGATATTGCTTCGTTTAAATATAATATGGACAATTATATCATTCCAATGTTAAAAGCAGATCCTAATCTTAGAGACAATCAATTTATACAGAATTTAAATAAAACTGTAATTGAAGATAAAAATAAAAAAATTGTATTTTATAGACTACCATTAAATATGATGCAAATTGAAGCATCTCAAAATACAATTTCTTTATATGAGGATATACTTAATGATTTTGATTTAATTTCACAAAACACATTTTTAGATTGAAAAATTGGAGATTTATTTTATTTATATAATTTAATTGTAAATAAAGATGCATTTGGACAAAATTCAATGACTCGTATATTTGAAAATTTAATTCATTCTAAAAATAAATTATTATTGGTTAATGACTTTAATCAAAAAATTTCAGAATGAGATAACGATCTTGATGCTAGAAATACAATTTCTTATAATATAAATGATATAATATTGCGTATCTCTGAAAGAGTAACAAATACTAAAATTCAACCAGAAGATGTAGATGTTTCTATAGATGGATTTAATCCTTCATATTTTACATTTAATATGCCTTATTGATCTTCTGAAATTACTCAAAAGGTGATCAAGAACGTAGCTCCATTTGATCCAAAATATAAGGATGCGTCAAAGTTTAGCCCTGAATCAGCAATTATTTCAATAGCAAATAGATTAATGAAAAATTCTATACCTATCCATTTAATAAATAGTATGGATTTAAAGGAATTAGCTGTTAATGATTCTTCGTTAAACAATGAAAGTGTGCATGCGTTTATTAAAAATGGTGAAATTTATGTAATTGTTGATCGTGCTAAACCCACAGATTTAATTCACGAATATGTACATTTAATATTAGCTACAATGAAGTTTGGAAATGACACATCAAAACAAGAATTATATTATCAGTTAATGGAATCCATCAAATCTCATCCTAAATTTAATAAATATGCAGCACTTTATCCAAATTCACATGGATCTGATTTACAAGAAGAGGTGTTATGTAAAGTGTTACAATCTTATCTACAGAATTTAACAGATAGTAGTACATTAGAATTATCAAAATTTAGTGAAGATTTTTTAGAAGCAATTGAGACTTTATTTAACGATGAAAATCAAGAATTAAGAAACAATGTTGCAAATAGAATATTTAAAGGTATGTCAGAAGATGATATGTATGATGTAAATGATGACATTTTAGTATCTTTAGGTATGAGTACATTTATAGATGTTGTAAATGACATTAATCATAAACTACTTTTAAATTCTAATTATAGTGAAATGTATGATAAAAACCTTATATTATTAAGTCAAAAGGTAGCAACGTTAAAAGATAAATTTATAAATAACTCACAATTAGAACAAGAATGCAATTAGGAAAAGGTTGTAGATATGTTTTAACAATAAATGATCAAAAGAGGGTGTTTAATTCTGAACAAGAATTAGACGCCTTCTTAAAAGATCATGTAGATGGATTTGTAATAGATAAATTAAATAATACATTTTCTATTAGTCCACAAAAATCTACATTAACAAAAATAAACCAAATTAGTCAAAATTTAGAAAGTATTTCTAAAAAAAGAATAAGATATGCAGATGATCCTGAATCTGTAGAAGAATATTATGAGATACCTAATTCTATTGGTGTTAATAAATTTATTTCCACTAAAGGGAATTATAATGACATAAATAAAGCATTAGTAACCCCATTTAACTTAGATGTTTATAAGAAAAATAAAATAAACGCTTTAATGGATGTAGGATTTAGTAAATCTGAAGCTGAAAATATGTTAAAAAATTTAGTTGATAGTTGAGAGGATTTAACTGATATTGGTACTGAAATTCATGCTATACTTGAAGATACAATTAAAGGAACCAATGTTGCTAAAACACCTATTCTTGAAAAATCTGGATTAGTTGATAGTGTTAAAAAAAGTGCAAACGAATTAATTGAAAAAATTAAACTTAAACATGGATCAGATGCAGAGTTAATTAGTGAATTAGGCATTATTTCTAAACGATTAAATAGTAATTTAGAAGAATTATTAAAAGTTGATGGAAAAACTTCTATTAATGGTAAAATTGATTTATTAGTAATAGATAGAGATGGTGTATCTCATATTTATGATTTTAAAGTTTCAAGAAAAGAAGTTGGTGATTGAAATAACTGAATAAACCCTTTACCAGATTCACCAGAAGCAAAGTTGTTTTGACATACAACCAAAAAATTAGGGATTACATATCAATTGGGTATGTATACTGCAATATTACGACAACATGGAATTCAAGTTGGAAGTACAAATATTTGTCCAATTAAATTAGATATTTCATATGAAGATGAACATGAAACAAAAATTAAATCATTTAATGAAGTAACGTTTAATAATACAATTGAAAATATACCAGAAACTCGCTCTGGATCTAAATATAATCGAATAATGAATCTTCTTCCACCAGAAATAACTTTATCAAATGAAGATACATTAAAAATATTTGATACGCTCAATTTAATTGCACCTAATACAGACTTACAAATGAAAATTGAACGCAAACATGCGGATATTGAATTTTATAAATCACATCCAGAATCAATAGGTCTTAGAAAGGTATCAAAGGATAGTAGTAATTATGGAATTTATAAATGAGTGTTTAGATCAGGAGGAGTTGGAAGTAACAATTGAGTTTATGCCAAAAATGATGAAGATCTTCAAGTTAAATTAGAAGAATATGTTGAACAATTAACGGCAAAAAGAGCAAATGAGATGCGTGATTTATCAGAAAAAATTGAAAATGCAATAGAATCTGGTAAATACGAAGATATTGGCATTGATTATAAAGATGATCAAAAATCATTTCTTGCAAATCAATTTAAAAAATATACTGTACATAAATGGTCTTTTGAAAAAAATGAGAATTTAAACTCAGCTGGTATTTTTATATTTAAAAAATCTGGAAGAACAGAAATAGTAGTAATATCTAATAAACCTCTTGCCCAAACTCTTAATTTAGGAATGGGTACTTCTTTGTTAGGTAAAACACTTAGTAATGAAAATGTAAGTAGAAAAGAAATTTTAGATGCTTCTTATGGTAATCTTGAAATGTTAAAAGCATTAATATACGTTTCACAGAATCAAGAATTATTTTTAGAAGATAAAATTTCAGAAATTCGTACAATTAATCCATGATCATTAGACAATAAAGAAATAAGTGCAATTAATTCTCAACTATTAAATAATTATAATATGATTTGTATGCAAAATCAAGATATTGCTGAATTAAAAAAGTTACGTTCAGATATATTTTGAGATGATGTTACAGCACTTTTATCTACTGCTTATGATAAACAAACTTCAGTTGGAGAAGGATGAATTGATTTTGAATTACAGCCAGATGCACGAGATATGACGTACACTGCAGATTGAATTAAACGTGCAATTAATAAATTAAAAGTTAAATATCCAGAATTGTATAATATTGAAAATTATACAGATAATGATATTTGGAATACTTATGTCTATTTATATAGAGCATATAATGCAGCATCTAATATTTATACTATTGCGGAACAATCTCCTGGAGAATTTTTTGGAAGAGGTGGTATTAAAGAGCTTAATGGTTATATGATTTCCGCAGGTCAATTTTCACCATCCGCAAATTTACAGATTTTTAGTGAAGTACACGATCAATATGTAGCAGAAGTTAGACAAAAAGTTCAACAACGTGGTCAAAAAATGATAAAATATTTTACTGATTTTTATGAAGAATCTCGTAGAATTGCTGCGTTAGGTGGTGAACGAAACTTATTTAAATCTTGATTTATTACTGATTCAGAAGGAAATATTGATGATAGTTTTTCTTTAAAAAATCCAATGTCATCTGAATTTAATGGTACTCCAAAAGCAAGACAAGCAATGTTAGAATTTCTTCGTATTATGTGAAAATTAAAACATCCTACAAATAGTGAAGAAGAATTAATATTTGATGAGGAACAGGCGTTATCTGGACATTTACCAGAATACTTTGAGGTACCTTTAACACAAGGTAGATTTACAACACAAGTAAAAAATTTAGGAATATGAAATGCAATTAAGAATAAATTTAATGAAGCAAAACAGTTAACAACAGATATGTTTGCAGAAGATGAATTTCAAAATAATGAAAATTTATCTATTAGAGATATTTTTAAAGCAGAACATAAATCGGTGTATAATAAATTTGCTTTAGAATCAGATCAACGTCTTGAAAAAATTAAAAATCATAAAGTAGGATTTTTTGAAACTCACATAGAATTAATATTCAATGAAGCCTTAGTTGCATACACTAAACAGGAAGTTTCCAAAAAATATGTTCCTATTTTTCAAGGAATGCGTTTATCATTAGAATATCAAAAACATCATAGTAAAGAAAATAATGATAAAGTGGTTGAAGCATTTGATAAATTATTAGCTAGTAAATTTTATGGTGAATCTATTGTAAGTAAGGACTTACAACCATTACAAAGATGAATGAATGTAATTAAACGTGGATTTTCTACTATGACATTAGGTCTTAACTTTACTTCATTTTTTAGAGAAATGTTAGTAGGTACATATACTGGTTTTAGTAGAAGTGGTGTTGAATTAATTGATGGAATTAATGCTAAAACATATTTACAAGGAGCTAAACATATCATTAAGGATGCACGTAAAAATTTTTCAGGTATATCTTTATTACAACAATTGAATCAACAATATGGAATGGCGAATATGTCATTAACGAGTATTGCTAATCAACGTAGAATGAATTGGTTTGGAATTAAAAACTGAGGTAAAGACACAATGTTTTTAACTGCATCCTCACCTGATTTTCAACATAGAATGGCAATATTAGTAGCTAAAATGATTGGAGATGGTTGTTGGGATGCTCATTCTTTAGATAAAGATGGAAATTTAACATATGACTGAACCAAAGATAAACGATTTGACGTATATCGTTCTAATGATACAAATCATAAAGACTATTTATATCAAAAAACATTATATTTAAAATATCTTGAAGAATTCAATCGTATTGGATTTAAAAAATTAGATGGAACATCTTATCAAGAAGGTGACGCCTTACCACAAGCATATCCACCAAAAGAAGGACAACGACTTAAAAATTTTGCAGATTTACTATATGGTCATTATGATGATGAATCTCGTGCATTAATTAATGATACTTTTCTTGGTTCATTTTTTATGCAATATAAAACTTTTGCAACAGCAAAAGTGGAACAATGGTTTAATAAACCAGGAATATATAATACAGAACACTTAAAGCAACAATATGATCCAATAACGAAAGAAAGACTATATGTTAAATATGTGTATCCAAACGCAGATAACACAGGTGTTCCACAAAAAGAAATTGTAAAAGAAAGTCAATTAACTGAAGAAGATAAGAAATCTAAATTAGTTGAATCCTACATTAAGTGAGAAGGTGATCCAATGGAAGGAATGTTTCATTCTAGTTGAAGTGTAATAAAAACATTAAATGATCCTAAGGAATTTAAAAAAATATGAAACAATCCATTAAAAAGAGCACAATTCATTCTTAGTTTAAATGATACGTTATTAATGACTTTAATGTCGTTAATATTAACTGCATTATTTGCTGGAATTGTTGATGAGGATAATTGATGAAGCTCAAAAGATGTAATGTCTGCAACACGCGAATCAGGAATGATTCCTGATTTTGGTTATAAGGTTTTTTGAGGAATGACGCAAGATTCTAATATCTTTAATGTTGTATCTAGTATGTTTTCAGATGTCAATCCACCATTGTTTACTTCAACTAAAAAACTAGCAAGTACAATTGGTTCTACATTAGCAGGAAATACAGGACTTGCAGAAGCAATTGTTTCTCAATTTGGAGCATTAAAACCATTGCAAACAACCATACGAGAATGAGAACAAAATTAAAGAAAAAAAATAAGCCTATCCCGCATAACGCAGGATAGGCTTTTATTTATATTAATTTCTTTAAATTATTAAATAAATCTTTCAATGAACCATTATTATAAACAACATAATCAAACTGATTATTATCTAATAATTCAATCACCTCTTTTTCAGACTGATGATTTCCAGGATTACATCCAGGTCTACTAATATATATTATTTTTCCATCAAATTGTTTTACTTTATTTGCTTCTGTTTTAAATCGCAAGTCTGTTATTATTGTAAATTTATTTTTTACTTTTTTTAAAGTCGCATTAATTCATATATTTGATGTTAAATATTGTAAGCATATTTCAGTACCTCAATATTGTAATAATTGTCGAATTGATAAATCATAATCATTGACAAAAGGTTTATTTGATTTAATAATTTTATTAAACTTATTATCAGAAAGAATTCGCTCTTTTGGAAGAGATTCTTTTAAACATAAATCCAGTGTGTTAAAGTTTACAAATATGTTTTCTTTAAAATTGCGATCGTTAAATCACCATTTAGGAACATTTAATAAATTTGCCAACATCTCTTTTAATGGATCAGCGAATGCGACTTTTTTATAAATTTTAATAAACGGTAAATTCAATTTATATATTCAATAAAATCTAAATATTTTTGGAACAGATAAAAGATACTGTAACATAGAAGATGCAGTATCTTTTCCACTATTTTTTAATCCACTTACAGCAATTAATTTATATAATTGTAACATCAAATTTAAATTGAAAAATATCAGACATGTTCAAGTTATTTAATTTAGTATGTACATCTAATATATTTTTATTGACATAATCTTGTATTGGTTGCTTTAGTAATTTTACACACATTTCTTTATCTTTATCTGAAATGTTATCTACTTTTTGAAAATATGACAAACATCTAGGAAAACTAAAACAAATTGGTTCATAGTTTAATGATTCAAATAATGATTTAGTAATTATTCCACACTGAGCTTTTGTTCAATTGTAATTGGTTAACAAAAGTAGTATCTTAATTGTATTAGGAATTTCTCATATATTATAACTAGGCAATATTTTTAATCCTAATTTTACAACGTCCTCATTATCACTTTGTAGCATATCTTTAATACTAAGGACATCTTCAAATGTCATTGATGTTAAATTATTTGATATACATTGCTCTAAACTTTTATCTGTGATAAATGGAACATTAAAATACCCCATATTATAATCAAACTGTAGTTGTGAACAATTTGTAAGAATTACAGGTCCATCATATATTATTTTTACATCACGAAGATTAACAATATTAGTTGAATATTGTGATTTTAGTGTATCGTCATGAAAAATTATTTGTTTAATTTCATCAATCTTACCAGCAAGACTAGCATCTGTTATCATGTATTCATCATCAACCTGTAAAATAAGAAATCGATCAACAAAATCTTTTTCAATTAAAGTTAATTCGGTGTTCTTGCTATATACATCAGATATAACAATATAATCTGCTTTCTTTGGTTTTATACATCGTTTAAATTCTGACTCCTGAAGTTTGTATCTTGGAAAAACAGCAGATTCATCAAAATATAGAGTTGCTGATAAATTTTTAATTGACTGTATATTTTCAGTTAGAGCTTTTAATGTTTTAGTTTTTGTAGGAAGTTTATTTTTATCTCAAATGAAAATATTATAATCACCACATGCGTAATTTACCTGATAAAATTTATAGTAATTATTATATTTTATTACTTTTGATATTTTTCGTCTATTAAATATTATCATATTAAATAACTTTTGATCGAATTTGGGGTTTAAGAAGAAGTTTATTCATTTTTCCAGGATTTTTTACTACTAAAGTTTTAACAACATTGAATATTAAATCCTCAGAAAATAGCATTTTATCTGATTCTATAATTTCTATAAACCTAGTTTCAACTACATCTATTTTAGAGTCCTTTTCTGAGAAATATTTTAGAGTGTAATTTAATAATCTTGTTGCTAAAATAGATGCAATTTCTGGATGATAGTTGTTATTTGAATCATAGACGCATTTAATCATTTTTCGTTTACATTTATCCCATTCCTCAAATAATAAATCTTTAGGAGTAATAAGTTGATCTAATTTATTTGCAATAAATGTAGTAAACAAATTACCAACTATGTTATTTTCATCATCAAAACAACCCTTTGCTATGTTAAGAATGAGTGCGAGGGATTTAGAATTACTTCAATCTTCAATTCCAGATATTGCATTACAAAATGTTGTATATGATCTAGGATTAATTGTAAGATTTGAGGATTCAAATATTTCTTGAGAATAATTCAGTCCAAAATTAATAGCTCTATTATCCAATCCATAAAACTCAGCTCATTTTGCTCAAGCAGAGACGTCAAATGTGATATTAAAATTAATAAATCTTGACATTTGTGCTGCATCCAAAGATGTTACACTAAATGATCCATCATCTGGATTATTTGTTAACACAATTGTTGTATATTTAGGAAGAGATCAAGAAATATAAGTTCCATCGTTAATCAATGTCATTGTTGCTTGCATAAACATTGAATTTGCACGTGTATAATCATCTAAAAGTAATATTGTTCCATTAGGATTATATTCTCTTGGAAGTCACCGAGGTGGTGCATATGACATTCTAGTTTCTTCTGTAAACTCATAAGTCCCACAAGGAAGTGTCATATATGTTGATAGTAAATCGTGTGGAACTCACCTTTCTTCCCAATGTTGAGTATCCTGATTAGTTAGTATACGAACTTTATATTCTTTTATTGGAAATCCAACAAGATCTGAAATTTCTTCAATTTCACTAAGACAGACTTTTACAAATGTTATTCCAAAACTTTTTGCCAAATCTTGAATACTTGTTGTTTTACCAACTCCAGCTAAACCAGTTATACCAACAGCGGTTGGTTTTTTACCAGAATCTATTAATTTTTTATTGTTATCTAGTAAGTATTTAAATATTTGTGAAAATTCATCTAGGGTAATCGTATTTATCATACTAAAATTTATGTATTATGTTGTGTAATTTAATAATTAAATCCTTATAATTAAGAATTGTATCGTGATTATTGTTTATATTTATAAAAATATTATATAAAGAATCAATATGTTTCAATATATCACATGTGTTAATTAATTCTATAGCAAGTAAATTATTATTATAATCTGATGAAGAAAGTAATTCCATAATTGATTTATAATTTATATTTAAATCGTGTGGAAAAATAATTTTAAGCATCTCTTGAACGTTAACTTCTTGAATAATATGAAAATCATCATCTTTTATAATTAAAATTTCTGATGCTCATTCATCGTGATTACTTATGTAAATATCTTGAATTAATTCAAGATTAAACAATAATGTGTTTATTGTATTACTAAACGGACTCCAATACATCTTCTAACGTATCAATTAAATAATAAAATCATAAAATATCTGGTTTATGCAAATCGCTTTACCCATGTGAAAATGCCCTCCCCACAGAACCCTTTGCTCTGGCAGCATTTAATTCCAGTGTCCCTTCTATATAAAAAGGAATCCGTTTAGACTGCACCAGATATTGGAAAACCCTTATCCCCATGCCTGCATCCAGCTGGCATCTGCGTTCCACCTCTTTTGCAACCATAATGACCGAAGAATCCGTGCGGAAATAAATATCCTCAAAACAGGACAGGCATTCCTCAAAAAACTCCAGATTCCCAAATGTCTCCGGCAGACCAGATGCCTGAAACAGCCATTCAATGTTCCTGGCTTTTTGCTGGTTGATTTCATCTTCTGTTACAAGTTTCCAGTCCATACCATGCTTTGCCCAGTATCTCCTCTCTATTTCCAGCTTTTCCCTGACCCGTGGATTGTCCAGGTCTTTTTTCTTTTTGATGCTTCTTGCCATTTCTCCATTTGGAGTTGTAATCAGGAAATCGCTGGTAAGGACATACGGGAATCCACTCACATTATCAAAAGGATAACGGATGCCCGCCTTATCAGCGATTTCCAGTACAGTAGCGATATCCAGCAAAGGATACTGCTCCCGTATATCACAAACTTTATCTGACCAATCAAGGATATAAAAATAGGACAGTTCCATGTTTGACAACAAATGGTGGATACGTCCCGTCGTACTACCAAGGACTCTGGATACCATGCCAAGGCTTGGAAAATCATGGATCATAATCCAAGGCTTATAGGCAGATAATGTCCCTTGACCTCTGCCTTCCTTTATATATCTCCGGTATTTTTGCTCATTCCATGTTCGGTGCCGTTTCGCCATACAATCACCATCCCTTTAATCACTATTATAAGTTAATTTTGTAAAATGCTCAACAAAATTATACGGATTTATTGTCAAATTGTAGGAATTTGCAAAGGTATGGATAAATATTGTAAATTATACCTTTCTATTGTCAGTGTATAACTATTTATTGTAAGTCAACATGACATAAAAATCCCTCCTTTTAGCACTCCCCAAATTTCGTTGTCATCAGCTTATACAGCTCCGTATTGCGTGGGAATTTGTTGACGAACGGCACGAGGGAGCTGCCGACTTTCAATAATCCCTGCCCCGCACCGACATTCGTGATATAGCTCATCTGCAAATCGGAGATGTTAAGGAGCTTCGCAAGCTCAATACGGTCTGTGGACGCTTGGTTCAGCATGATGATGAACTCGCTGTTGGCAAGCATCGTCCTCGCCGTATGGCTCTGCAAGAGGTCGTCCACGTTCTGCGTGATTCCAGTACAGTACGCCCCGTACTTACGCACACGCTTCCAGAGGGTAAAGAGGAAATTTGCCGAGTATTCATGCTGAAACAGCAGATAAATCTCGTCAATGAAAATAAAGGTGTTCCTGCCTTTCGCCCTGTTCTGGGTGATGCGGTTTAAGATGCTGTCGAGGACGACAAGCATACCGATAGGCTGTAACTGCTTGCCCAAATCCAGAATATCGTAGCAGATAAGGCGGCTGTGGGTGTCCACGTTCGTATGCTTGGCAAAGGTGTTGAGAGAGCCGTCCGTGAAAAGCTCAATCGCAAGGGCGATTTCCTGCGCTTCTGGCTCGTCCTGCTTTAACAGTTCCTCACGGAAGTCCTGCAAGGTCGGCGGCGTACCCATATAGTTGCCCTGCTGGTAGTAGCGGTAGACGCTCGCCGTGCAGCGGTCAATGATGGATTTCTGCTTTGCCCCAAGGCTTGCACCGCCGATGAGCTGCTCGCACAAAGACAAAATAAACTCTGATTTCAAGATGACGGGGTTCGCACCGTCGCCGTAATCAGAGTTCATGTCCATTGCGTTGATGTGGTTGTCGCTCGTCGCCGAGATGTGGACGACCTCGCCCTGCATTGCCTTTACAAGCGGGGAATATTCTCGCTCTGGGTCTATAACCAAGACATCGGCGTTGGGGTCGGTCAGAATGATGTTCGTCATTTCCTCCTTTGCCGTGAATGACTTGCCTGCACCAGACACGCCGAGGATAAAGGAATTTCCATTCAGCAGGTGGCGGCGGTTGGCGATTATCATATTTTTACTGATGACGTTCTGCCCGTAATACACGCCGTCCTTATGGTAGATTTCCTGCACACGGAAGGGGATAAATACCGCAAGGCTCTCCGTTGTCAGCGTCCTCAACGCATCAATCTTCCTCACGCCGAACGGCAGGGCGGTGTTCAGACCGTCCATCTGCTGGTACTTCAGCACGGCAAACTGGCAGAGATGCTTCCTTGCCGTCGTCAGCAGGGCTTCCGTGTCATTGTCAAGCTGCTCTTTGGTGTCTGCGGTATGCACCATCGTAAGCACCGCAAACATCATCCTCTGGTCACGGGTCGTCAAATCGTCGAGGAACTCCTTGCTTTCCTTTCTCTGCTGCTCCAAGTCGTAGGGGATGACGGCGGAAAAGTTGTTGTTCTGGTTCTGTTTCCTCTGCCAGTTCGTGATGTTGGTTTCCACACCTAAAAGACGGTTCTCTACCTCCCTCACGGCTTCATCCGTAGGGACAGGGACGACATCAACAGAGAGCATCATGTTGCGGTTTAATTCGCAAAGCTCCGCCACCATGCTGTCCTTGATATATGCTGCATACTCACGCAGGAAAATCACACGCCCGTAACGGTTGCCGATACGGAAATAGTCTTTTTCAAACTCAAAAGAATCGGGGCAGATATAATCCTTGAAGTCGTGACCTTTCCGCATAGTCTGTGCCATATCAAAGGAAAACGCCGTTTCTTCGCCTGTGCGGTAAAAATCATGGAAGATACGCAGCTTATCATTCGCATCCAGTTCCGTACACTTTGAGCCTAAACGGTTGAAATGCCCGATAAGGTCAGCACCCACACGGGCAAAATAATTCCTCGCTTCCTCGATGTTCTTCTTGCAGACGGAGATTGTCACATATTTGTCCTGCACGATGGAGTTCGCCCCCGTCGCCTTATCCAGAAGCATCTTGTTATACTCTTTACGGTATTTATCTAAGCCGTCATCGGTGGCTTTGCCGTCCTTTGCCGCCATCGGGATAAGGATGGTCTGCTCAAAATCCGCCTTGTTGAGCCTGCGGTTGTTGATGGTGATTTTCGTGGTCGCCCCGCTGTCGAGGGCATTGAGAAGCTCCGAGTATTCAAGGAACATGGCTTCCTTGTCCTCACGGCTCGCCACGGCAT
>OFHB01000019.1_pt1 | contig 108547 bp, 97 predicted proteins | sample 1521881 | NCBI WGS metagenome assembly OFHB01 (sample SAMEA3504090, study PRJEB24116) | mouse gut metagenome | biome: mouse gut; feature: mouse-associated habitat; material: faeces | place: Denmark | collected 2011
GAAATAGCCAATCTCGTAGCGAGATATGGCAGAGTCCAGTCGTTGATGAAATACACCCCCGAACCGTTTTTGCTTCCATGTCTTTGATTCCCCCTAGTCCTTACGCCTTACAGTCCAGAATGACCCTACAGATTCTGTCCACGTCCTCCATCTCCAAATCGGCATATAACGGAAGCGTCAGCACCCTCTTGCTGATGTGCAGTGCGACAGGTGTCTCCCTCACATCGTACTCCCGATGAAAACAGGAAAATGTATTGGTCAGGGGGTAGAAGTATTTCCTTGCCCCGATTCCATTGTCGGCCAGCCTGTCAAACACTTCAGCCCGGCTTGCCCCAAAAGATTTCTCTTCAATTACGATAGGAAAATAGGCGTAATTGGTCTTGACTTCCGGCTGTGCTACATTTAACCGCAGCCCTTCCACCCCTTCCAAGTGGCTGCGGTATCTTTCGGCCACAAGTCCCCGTTTTTCAATCTCCTCATCCACGTGACGCAGATTGCACAGCCCCATGGCGGCACAGAACTCATTCATCTTTGCATTAGCCCCTACAGCGCTGACCTCCTCTGGCCCGTGGATGCCGAAATTTTTCAGTTCGTATAAGGCATTGCCCAGACGCTGGTCGCGGAAGCAGACCGCCCCTCCTTCGATGCTGTTGAACACCTTCGTAGCATGGAAGCTGAAGCAAGACGCATCCCCAAAGCTGCCTATTCCTTCCCCCCTGAAGGTTTCTCCAAAGGAATGGGCGGCATCATAAATCACCTTCAGCTCATATTTATGGGCAATCCTCTGGATTTCATCGACATCGCACACATTGCCATACACATGTACCGGCATGATGGCACAGGTTCTATCAGTAATCAAGGCTTCTATCTTTTCCACGTCCATCGTATATGTGACAGGATTGATATCGCAGAACACTGGTTTCAAGCCGTTGCGCACAATGGCATGTGTCGTGGAAGCGAACGTAAAGGGCGTAGTGATTACCTCTCCCTGCAGGTTCATCGCCTGAAGAGTGAGCTCCAGTGCCATATGGCCGTTTGTCAGGAGCTCCACGTTTTCAACACCTAAGTAGTCCTTTAACTTCTGCTGAAGCGCCTTATGCTTTGCGCCCATGTTTGTCAGCCAGCGGGAGTCCCACAATCCCTCTATTTCATCCATATATTCGCTCAGCTCTGGCATTGAAGAGCGTGTCACTAAAATTTTCCTGTCTTCCATGAGTCCCCCCTCACATCGCACCATCATCCAATGCTTTTTCCATATAGAAGGAATCTTCTGATGCTTCCCCTTCTGTTTGGTAACCAAACTTTTTATAGAACCCTATTGCCTGCACATTTTTCTTCCTGACCTCGAGCTTCACCCGCTTCATGCCTGCTGAAGCAAACTCCACCTCCGCGGCACGCAGCAGCTGTTCTGCCAAATGCAGGCCCCTGTACTTTTTGTCAACTACAAGGAAAGAAATATATGCTGTCCATTTTGCTTTATCATTCATATAGGATGCCAATGCCCCGGTCGCATCACCTTTGTCATTGACCAACAGCCAGGTCTTTCCATATCTGCCAAGTTTCTCGGAATAGGCCTTGATATCCACACCCCGCTGCCGTAAAGAAGGGCTAAGCTGTCCCTCCAATACTAAGAGCGCCTTGCGAATCCGGGAGGGATCGGATTCCACGACGACCTTGGTGTCCGGCATCGGGTATACCCTAACCAGATTGATGTCTTTTTGTGACATGATGTTCACCCGGTACTTGAATAATGCAGAATCTACAGCCTTCCCCGACAGCCAGCTTACGATTGCTTTTGGCAAGTCCGCCCCCGCCATATGGCTGAAAGGATACCCACCTCCAAATCTGGCGTTCATCTCCAGGACACAAGGCTCCCCGTCCACCATGAACACATCCGCGTCAAGGTTGCCTACTTGCCGCAATGTGCGGCTCAGCTTTTCGCCTGTCCTGCATAACGCTTCGTCTTCCACAGTGACGGCACAATCCGTCTCCCCTGCCCGCATGGCATATTTCAGCTTACAAATCGTATTCTGATAATTTCCGCTCAAATCGTTTATGATATCAAGCCCATATTCCTGGCCCGCTACTTTTTCCTGTAAGAGAACCGCTTCTTCGAGCGTTCCTCCGCTCTCATATTTTAAATAGGTCTCCGCTACCTTGCGCCTGGACTTTTGATATAAGACTCTTAGCTCCTCTTCATTGTCGGCTTCATATACAGCAATCGACCCCATCCCCCAACGGGGCTTCACAATCAGCGGATACCCTACCTCGCCTTGTCTTGCTGCGCCGACTGCGTCGTCCATACGGATGAATGTCCTAGGTGTCCGGAACCCTTCCTTTTTGAGGAATTGGTAGGTCTTCCATTTGTCGTTGCAGATATCGATTACTTTTGAATCCGATACAAGCACTTCGACCCCTTCACGCAGGAAGCGCATTTTGTTCCTGGCCAGTACCGGAAGGTCTACGTCAAACAATGGGATGATGGCCTTGATGCCATTTGCCTTACAATATCCAAGCAGGAACGGAATATACTCTTCGCTATAGATCAGCGGAGATACCACGGAATGGTCAGCCATCTGGAACGCCGGGGATACCTCAGAGCTGTTCGCGGCAAAGACCTCCCCCATGTCCCCCAATGCTTCCTTGAAATAGCCAATCAAGTAGCTGCGCCTTCCAACTGAAGTGAAAAGGATGTTCAGATTTCCTCGTGTTTCATCCATCATTTCCCGATTTCCTCCCTACAGTCCATTCCCTGTTCCATTCCAGAACATTCCTACAGAAATTTCAGCCCATCAAAAAACAGCGGCGTGCCGCCTGTATGCAAGAACAGGATGTTCTTGTCCCGTATTTCTGCTTTCCTGATATAATCGCACATTCCCCAAAAGGCTTTTCCGGTATAGGTTACGTCCAGAGGAACCCCATTAAGGCTCATCGCTTCACGGATTGCCCTACAGATTTCAGCATTGTACAGCCCATATCCGCCGGCAAGATAGCAGTCCAGGACGTTGATTTGTAGGTGGTTCGGAGCGGCCCCTTCATATGCTTCAACGTATTTCCTGATTTTGGATGATGCCAGTTTCGCTTTCCTTGCCACGCTGATGCCGATAACCCGCTCCTGCCCTCCGAATTTCCGCTGTCCCGCAATCAGCCCTCCTTGCGTCATCCCAGTGCCGGTTGCCAGAAAGATATAGTCGAACTCAATCCCCATACCGCTTCCCTGGCATCTTATCTCCTCATAGGCTTCCACATATGCCCTCACAGGCACTGCTTCATTGCCGTATCCATATTTATCGCCATAGATATAATATGGTTCCTTTCCTCTTGCACGGCATTCGGCCAAAACCGTTTCCACCGTCCCCGCCACATCTTCCTTGCGGCAATACCTGAATTCGGCATTGCAGATACTCCCGATTCTGCTGTTGGCGGTTTCCGTCCTGGATCCGTCTTCATCGGCTGGTGAGATGATATGGCATTCTACCCCCCCCGGAGCAACAGATGTTGGCCAATGCCCGGCTCAAGTTGGAACGCGCATTGCCATATCCTACCATGCAGTCTTTTCCTGTCGCCGCCATATCTTCAAAGAATTTCTTTGCTATTCGAACCTTGTTTCCGCCAAACGAAAAGGGCAGCAAATCCTCCCGCTTCAGATATATGTGATTGCGGTTCCCTTCTACATGGATTTCGTGTATCGGTGTCATCCTATCCCTCCCATGAACCAAACTCATCTCTCGCAAATCCAGTATACATAATGCAAATCGTCCTTTCTGGTTTCGTCTTCAATAATCCATTTTCGAAAGCCGAGCTTTTGGTATAGCGCAACTGCTCCCTTGTTTCTCGTATCTGTATATAAATGCACCCCTCTGAGTCCCTTGGTTTTACAGATACTGATGAATTCCTCCATAAGCCCAGTCGCAAAGCCTTTCCCTTGAGCATCTGTTCTGGTTGCCACTAATGATACATAGGCAATATTGTCAATGGTATTTTCCGTATACCCTGCTACCATCGAGCAGATTTCTTCGCCATCGTAAGCGCAGCACATAGTCGCCTTTGCAAAGAGTTTGGATGCGAACTCGCACAGTTCTACCTTTTCGGATATCGGGACCGGAAATGTCCTGTCGACGCTCCGAAGAAACTGCTCGATTTCCTGTTTTGAATATCTCATTTGTATCGCCATGCTCCAAATCATTGTTTCATCTTTGCAGTCAAGGCTTTCCGTTTCGTCAGATACATCCCTGCCAGCCCACACATGGTAAAAATCGATGTAAGCCTGATTACCCAAGGCAGGTAGCTTTTAAAGATGAATACGCACAGCATCTCGGCTGTCTCTCCTCCTAGCACCAATGCCACAAGATAGCCGATGAAGGACAACCCTCCTGCAAATAATGACAACAATACACCGACCGCAAATACTCTTAACAGAAGATCCCCCAAATTTTTCATTCTCTTCCCCCTAAATTCCTACAATCGGCAAAATGCCGAGAAGACAGATTACCGACAATATATAGTGGATTCCGACCCAAATCAGGCAGTTCTTCGTCGTATCTTTCATGGACGAATCGGCAATCCCCATCGCAGTATACATACAGAGCGCGAGGGGCGGCGTCATCCCTTCCATTGCCCCTGTAATGGCCGGGAGCATGGCCGCTGCCAAAAGAGGGTTCCCCCCTGCTGCCGCGAAGACAGATATGATTGTCGTGCCAAATATCCTTGTCTGGGCAGAGCCCGGGAATACCATGCCAAGGACAGCTGTCAGCATCGGCACTATGAAAGCTATCGCGACGACCGGCAGGTTCCAGCTTTGGATGTATCCGCCGATTTCTGTCCCTATATCCGTGGCAGAGAAGAGGTTGCTGATACAATATGAAAAGAATATCGTCGCGCCAACGGGGACGATGCCGGAAACGGAATCCTTAACCGCCTTGGCCAGCCCTCCTGGCGGGACATTCTTCCTATTGACAAGCAAGGCATATCCGGCAGCGATGCCGGGCGTAAACAGCAGAAGACTGCTCGACATATTGCCTGCACCTGCGCCAAGTCTCTGGGTATAAAGCGTAGGTTTGAGAAAATAGTCCAGGATAAACGGCAGCAATATGATAATAGGTATCAGCAGGTTCTTCCATCCGGCCTTCAGCGCCGCTTTTACGCTTGGTAAGTCTGCCCTGTCCATTGGCTTCACCTTATAATAACGGCAGAATATGAAAGTCGTAACCAGCCTCTGCAGAATGAACCATATAGCTATGCCCCAGCACACAAGCCAAAATGCTGACTGCGACATCTCTGTCCCGTTGAACTCATTGTAGCAGGCCAGGGCAGTCAATATGACACCTGCTGGCGGAATCATATTTCCCATTGTGCTGCAAGCGCTTTCGATGTTGGCTGCCAGATGTGCAGGAACACCTGATTTTATCATTGCCGGAATGGTGAAGACTCCTGTTGTGGCGACGTTTCCGGCCCCACTTCCTGACAAAGCTCCCATAAAAGTGCTTCCGATGGCCGCTGTATATGCAGCGCCCCCCCTGAGCCTTCCGAAAACAGATAGGATGACATTCACCACTGAATCAATGGCATGTGTCGCATCCAGTATCTTGGCAAGCACCAAAAAAGCAATGATTGCGTAAAACAGGGTGTCCGTAGACGTCTTGATGATATAGTCGAAAAAATGGCCTGCCTGGCCTGTCACGATGACCATCAGGACATATCCCCAGAACATGCATTCGCATATGGGGCGCCTGATGACCAAGAACAAAATACAAATGGCAGCTATCAACGCTATTATGTACCACATTTCGATAGGCATGGCATCCCTCCTTGTTTACGTATGTCTCCACATCTGCTCATTTTGCTTTATTTCATATATTTCCGTTGGAATCCCGCAACAAATCGTGTCGCATCATATCGGTTCCTTGAGAGGACACTACCTTGACAGAAGCATTTACCTCCCTATGTTTCCGGGCGAGCTCCTCCAAGGAATATGCTGTGATTGTGAATCCGCCAATCCTGTCCCCGCTGTTCTCGATTGTATCGAATTCAGCCCCTTTCCATTTGAACAGATAGTAATCAATCAGTGTCCCTTTCGATTTCAGCTCTTCAAACCCTTCCAGATGGTCATATGTTCCGGGCGAACAGTATATGTACTCATCGAGCATATATCTCCATTCCGGCTCCCTTATGCATATATGGGGCCTTTTCCCAAGCGTCAGGTCAATGACTGCGGATATTATGTCCACCCCTGTCTGCCGCTGGATGGAAAGATGCTTGACCCCGCCGCCGGTTCGGGCGCTGAACTCCAGTACAGATATGTTTGTCCCGCTGCTTATCATCTGGACGAGCATGGGCGAATCCTTTAGCTTGAACGCATGGGCAATCTGCTGGACGACATCTTCAATCTGGCTCCTTGTGTCCTTGGATATCCTTGCCGGGTGCCATGTTCTACAGATGACGAATTTTTCAGCGTCCTTGATTTTTTCGCTTTCCGTTATGTCAAGAATCATAGCATGTCCATCTTCCACATATACATCTACGGACAGCTCCAGGCCATCGATAAACTCCTCCACTATAGCCGTATTGGTTCTTGACATCGCCACCGCTGCGGAAAATGCCTTCCTCAGCTCGGCCATGTCCTTGACCTTTCTTATCCCTTTGGACGAGTTGCAGTCTACCGGCTTCACGATGAGAGGATATTCCCAGCCAGCAATAAGGCTTTCCTCCAGATTCTTCATTACAGCATATCTGGCGGTTGGGATTCCATGTTTCCAGAACACATCTTTCATATATGATTTGTTCGTCACATTCTGTGCTGTCTGATGGCTGATATAACAGGGCAGCCCTAAGTCTTCCGATACTTGCGCGACCGTCAGTAGCGCTTGATCCGTACATACAGTAATGAGAAAATCCACCTCTTCTTTTTGGGCGACTGATTTGATGGCATCTACATCCAATGTGGATACCTGATAAAACATATCTGCATATCCCTTTGCGACAGGCTGTTCATTGTAGTCAGCCAAGACTGTATTTATGTTCCTTGATTTAAGGTTTTGTATCAAATTTATTTGGGGTAATCCACCTGCCAAGATTAATGCTTTCATAGCAGCTATCCTTTCAAAGTGAAAAATTATATGTTCATATTTTTTTGTTTAAGATAGGCTTCAAGGTTCTTCTTAAATAGTTGAATGAGTCCAAATTCAAAACCCCTGACCCTATAATATAGATTTCTGCTCCCAATATTATCTGCACAAGTGCCGTAAGAATCAAAGGCATATCCAGCAACTCGACAAAGCTTACACAGATGCCCATGAACACAGCTAACAAAATGCTTGGCATGATATCCTTGAGCTGTTCTAAATATCCGTAATGTAGTAGCTTTCGATTCGGCCAGGAATTGATGATCTGGCTGGTTATGCTACTCACCAGCATGCTATATGCCATTGCCATGACTCCGAAACGCATAGTAGAAAGTAAAAGAGCTACACCAACTGCCTTCTTAATGATTTCCAGACGCAAAAACAAGTCGCTTCGACCCATAGCATTAATGGCATTTAAATTTGCTGTATGGATTGGATAGAACATAAAAGTAATACAAAAAATCCGAAGGAATGGAACACATTCCAGCCACTTATCCGTCAAAACCAAACGCACGACTGTATCGGCCATGAAAGCAAGTCCCATCATGAGCGGGGCCATGACATATACACTAGTCTTGATTGATTTTCTTGTCATCTGCTTTACAGCTTCCCTGTCATCCTGAACACTTGACATGACTGGAAACAATACACTATCTATAGAGCTGTTGACATTGCTGACAATAAAATTGGGAAACTGACGTCCTCTGTTATAATAAGCCAAATCCGCAGAAGAATATATCTTGCCAATAATCAATTGTCTTGCATTATTGTATGTTATATCAAGAAGTCCTGATACTAATAATTTCCACCCATAAGAGAACAGGTCTTTTAGTCTTTGGAAAGAGAATGTTCTCTGTGGCCGCCATTTTACAGTAATCCAAAGGATGACGGTATCCACAAATGCATTAAAAATATACTGTATTACTAAGGCCCACACTCCAAATCCATTATATGCCATTATGATACTGACTATTGCTGCACTCAAAGTACCGCCTAATGTGGCATAAAAAAAACGTTTAAAAAGCATATTTCTTGAGACATATGCTTGTTGAACATTTTTTATGCCAGAAATTATAAGAATAAGGCTCAATACACGAATCACTACCGTTAATTCTTTGTTATTATAAAATTCAGCAATTAAAGGAGCTGCTATATACATCCCTAGGTAAAGAATACAACAAACTGAAATATTAAAGAAAAGAACAGTAGAAAAATCTATTTCGTCTGCATCCTTTTTCTGTATAAGCGCATTGGCCATACCACTATCTATAAAAACTTGAAGTATTGTTGTGAATACAGTAATTAAAGATATTGTACCGTAAATATCTGGATTCAAAAGTCTTGCAAGTATAATTGATACAATGAATGATGCCCCTTGGGCCCCACACCGTTCCGCAAAGCGCCATAATAATCCAGAGAGCACTTTTCTATTATTGATTCGAGCCATGGCATATTCCTTCCCTAGTATAATGTACCGCTCAAATTTATCATGGATATCATAATTTATAGCATCCAAAATTATTGCTTTAAACTAATCGAATTTATGCTGTATGCCAACAATATGCTGCACCAGATTCATTCCTATGTATCTTGCCCATTAATCTTTGTGCATATCTTATCCCTTAAATAAGCCATATATTATATCATAAACTCGCTCCCCGCAAATTTTATACAATCTATACTTTAAATCTGCTTTAAACAAATCTATAGGTTTTCTCGTATCAAAGGCATTGATGACTTTCCTGTTTAAAGAACAATCATGAGAATCATCTATTTTTAAGACAAATTCAACGTCACAATCAATTTTTTGTCTTGCATAATCATAGTTGAAGGCTGTTATTTTCTCATGCGATAATTTACTTGTGTCCTGGCAATATATGCCGGATCCATCAAAACCATAATTCCTTACCCTTGAAATCACGGGAGTAATTACATACATTCCTACTAATGGCAATACTGTTGAAATTGCGATATCAGAAACAACTTTCGTGAGATTGGGTTTTTTGCTTAATGAACCATTTACAAAATCAATATATCGGGCATCAGTAAAACAGAGCTTTTTCCAATTATTACTTTTTAAACACTTTTCGATATATCCATTTTCAATTAATGACTGTATTTTGTTGAAGCGTTCAATCAAAAAACCTGTCCCCCACATAGGACACAAGAAATCGGCCAAAAAAACATTTGCATTATCCATGGTCAATTTCCAATTTAACGGATAGGAATAGCCAGTAACCGCTATTATATCTTCATGAGTTTCAGCATATTCTAATCCTTTGTTTATATATTCAAGAAAATTCGGAGAAAATTCGCAATCATCATCTGTTCTAATAAAACGATCATATTTACTTGATATATATTCCAGTATCTCTTTTGAATTTCTACTACTCCCATAATTTTTGTCTCGTTTTATTAAGTTAAAAGATGCAAATTCTGTAAAATCTTCTTTTAGATATTCACATATTTTATTATAGCCATCCTTTTGGGAATCCTTTGCTGGATAATCCAATGCAATATAAACATCTGTATACTTGGCCCAAGTGTTCTTCCTTAAACTTTCCATAAGCCGAATAAAGTGCTCCGACCGACATAATGTCGGAATATAAATGGGTGCATATTTCACGTTTGAGTTCTCCTATATAACTATCATTTAAATTAATCAGGAAGTGTTCTTTCACATTCTTTTCTTTGACTACAAACACTATTTTCAGAAGTCATATTACATGCATAAAGTATAGCAATTCCCAACATGAATAATGTTGACAAGTTTATTTCTACTGCAGAGCCTACTATCATAGCATAGATATAAATGTACATACCATGTCCTATGTTATTTCTTTTTTTGTGTAATAGCGCAAAATAAATAGCGCCGAAATAAAATATTGCTCCTATTATTCCAGCTTGTATGACAATATGGAATAGTCCATTTTGGGCATTCCCATAACCAAACATATTACGAAAAACATCTGTATTATATCCATAACCTAATAATGGTTTTTGTGAAACTAATGGTAATACAGCGGAATATAAACGTGCACGTCCAGTCATATTTTGAGATTTATGAAATACATTCATCATAATTGATTGGAGAATAGGATTATTAAATATTGATATAGGGCTCCAAATTAATATATTCTCTATAGCTATTGCGGCCAATACCATTGAGGGCCTTTCAAGTATGTTTTGTAGCCATTTGGGTATAAAAAGCAACATTGCCATTGTCAATGTTATCAATATTCCAGTTGTACAATGTATTGTAGCTGCAATAATACCTGAATACACAATTAATATTGGTGTCAACCATCTTTTTTTGCCATTGTATTGAACAATATAGCAAAAGCTACATAAAATGCTATGATAATAGGAAACAGAAAACTTATTGCCTATTAGATAAATTTCTTCAGGATTTGAAAAGTCATATGGCAATATAAGCATAGATATATCATTTATAAATAGCATAATAATAGTATAGCGAAAGAGAATACTAACTGTATTTTGTATTCCCCTTATTCGGCACAATGCTGATAATGCTAAAAAAAATACAACCCACTGCATCCCTGACATTAATGCTGATAGTACCCAAGTAAAGCTGCTAACATTGATGCTTGTAGAATATGTAAGAACAAAACTATACACAAATAAGCAAAAATACCCTATTTTGTTACAATAAATTTCCTTATGATACTTTATTAATAAATATATGATTACTGTATACTTTGCTAAAGTAAATATTGGGTTTGGCACAAAACTAAACTTAAAAATAGTAAAGCATAACAAAATTATGTCAAAAGTACTTGTCGCAATCTTATACATTATCATCTAATACTCCGTTTTTGAATTTTATCCCTTCTAAAAAAAAGAGGATATAAATGTGCATATACAAAGAAAAACTTTATTTTTATTTTTAGGCATACACTTTTATGAAATAATGTACCCCAAAATCCTTTAACGAACATTTTTCGATAATCTACATAATCTGATTTATATGTGACAAAATTATCCCTGTTTACATACATTGCTTGTAACAAGGCTCCTGTAATCATAGTACAATATATTTTTATTTCTTTCTGTAAGCATGGATATTCTTTTTCAATAAATTCGGACATAGTTATACAATTTATATAAGCATCATATTTTTTATGGTTATATTCGGATTTGCTGATACTATCCTCTCTAAAAACATAATGATAACAAGGGTGACCAATATGCACTACTCCATTTGAATTACTCAGTATTTCTAAAATAACAGCAGCATCCTCACTGATTCTTCCTTCTGGATATAAAACTTTATCAAATAATTGTTTTTTGTATATTTTGTCACATGCAGATACATCTATTTTATTAAGCAGCAGTACTTCCCTAATAGCGGATTGCGCATCAAAGGTTTCTGTTCTATCAGAACAAAATTCCAATTTTAATTTTTTGTCACCGATGTGCAACATTCTTCCACAGCATGCAATATCTTTTTGATGTTCAACAACCGCTTCTATCATTTGGTGATACATGTCAACTTCAATATAATCATCGCTATCTACAAACCCCAAATAGTCCCCCTTAGCTATTTTTATTCCAGCATTTCGAGCTGAAGATAATCCCCCATTTTTTTTATGAACAATTACTATTCTATTATCTGCTTTTGCCCACTTGTCACACAAATCTCCGCTAGAATCTGTCGAGCCATCATCAACGAGAATTATCTCAATATTTTGATAAGTTTGATTAACGATACTTTTAATGCATCTATTGATATATTGTTCCACATTATAAACAGGAACAATTATAGATAATAGCACTTCATCCACCTGTTATTAAACCTCGCCTAAACTCAATAGTGTTAATTCTTCTTCAATCAATAGCAGATAAAAATTCCTCATAATTTTCATATAATGGCTTGTTGTTTGCTAAATGATTATGTGACATTTCGTAATTATTTGTTAGCCTTAGTTGCTTATCGAAAACAGGACTCCTTTTTTCAGTATCGCCATTTGTAAATAGAAAGAAGTATTCCTGCATTTTTTCAATCGGAGGATTTCCTCCAAAACGCTCTCTATATTTTCTGACAAATTGCTTTGCTTCAGAATCTTGCATTATTTTTCTTTTTTCGTAAAATGATTCAAGAGTCATAATTTTTTTAGCCGGATTTCCTGCATAAACAGCATTGGAATCTATTTTTCCAAGGACAACGCTATAAGCACCTATAACAACGTTGTCACCAATGTCTGCTCCGCCCAAAATGGTGCTTCCCCAACCTATAAACACGTTATTTCCTATTGTGACAGCTTTTTGGTTTCCCAAAATTTCACCATAGACATGTTTTAGCACGCACCAACTATAGTCATGCGTCAATATTGTAACAGGCCCAGTAATTTGTACATGACTTCCAATTTTCAAAAGATGAGGGCTTTCTAAATCAATTGTAGTATTATATGGACGATAAAGTTTTACATCTTCGCCAATTTTGACTCCCATCAATCGAAGTTTTTCTAAATAGCTTTCGCTAGTTGCCCTATAGCCTAAAACAATTCTTTTTATTTTATCCTTTAAGCCCACAATGCCGCCTCGCTATATTTTATCTTTACAATATGCTGTGTTATATTTACAAATATTTTGTGTTAGTTATTAAATAAAGACAAATTGCCATTTTATGTTTAATCATCCAAATAAAGCTTCGCTGCCTTAGCCCCATTTTATTAACTGGATATTTATCTATGATGTCTCTGACTAATTTGTCCTTACAAATGGCTTTAATTTGATATAAAGCAGCTTTTATTGTTTTATTGGAAACTCTTGTATTTTCCTGTTTTATACATACTTTCAAATTTACAAAAAACTGTCGACGGCACCTATTTATGACATCATCCAAATATCCTAGTTCGCATAATCTGTTTTCTTCATACAAATATAAGTCCTTGCATGCATTAAATCTATCTATCCTATATTTATGAGTCAATGAAGAACCATTAATTCTATAGTAATAGTCATTAGTGTTCAATATACTTACACCTTCAATGTGTTGCATATATTCAATATTAAAAACAACATCCTCTGAAATTAATTCTCTTTCTGATGGAAACCGAATCATAAATTCTTTTATAGGAAGAACATGATATAATGTACCCCATACACACATTTCAATACTATCTGATTTTTCTGGTGCCGATCCTAGCATTAATGGTAAATAAATATTTCGCACTTCTTCACCGCGATATATTCTCTCTATATAATTTGTCCCTTTTTCCATATAATGTAATTCATCAGAAAATCTCATAAACCCTGTTTTACATACTGAAACATTCTCTTCCAATATTTTCTTATAAAGGTTTTCAATCATGTGTGGACTGATATAATCATCCGAATCCAGGAACGCGACATATGTTCCATTTACTAATTCCAAACCTGTATTTCTTGCCATTCCCAATCCTGCATTCAGCTTATGGACTACCTGTATATTGCTATTTTCCATTGCATACTTATCACAAATATCTCCGCTTCCATCAGTTGAGCCATCATCAACCAAAATAATCTCAATATTATCATATGTTTGGCTTAATGTGCTCTTAATACACTGTTCAAGATATTTTTTAGTATTGTATACGGGAATAATCACGGATATTAAATCCATTTAATCACCTCTTTATCCACCCCAAATCTCCTCCAATGTATAGTATATTTTATCTGTAACAACTCTTAGGAGCATACTTCTTCAAGAAGTTGCTGTATCGTATTCGCTGTAGTTTCTATATCATAACCATTTTGCATAGCCAATGTAGCATATGTATTTGCACCATTTTCTCTTTCGCTTCTTTTGTCTCCTAATCTTAAAATCTCCTCTGCCCAGGATAGGTATCCATCCTTTAATGACTTGAAATGTACAAGTTCTGTATAAGCGCATTCGCTTGATATTTTATCCGAAATCACACATGGTAACCCTGCAATTTGCCATTCAACCACCGATAGGGGGAGCCCCTCATAAAAAGACGGCAACAGCATTACATCCATTGCCTGCAACAAATCAGGTACATTAGATGCTGCTCCCATAAAAAATACTATATCCATAAGCTGCAATGCATTAACTAAGTCTATTATTTCTTTTTCAAGTTCTCCACTGCCGATAAGATATAATCTTGCATCAGGATTTAGCTTTACAATTTCTTCAAAAACCTTAATAATAAAAACGTGATTCTTTACACGGTAAAAATTTCCTACATGGCCAATTGCAAACTTTTCATCTGATATACCTAATTTATTTCTCATGTAAGTTCTTTTTTTGATATCAAACTTATATGTTGTGATATCTCTGCCATTTCTGGCTATGATATAATCTGCCCTCCCATTTTTCTTAGCAAACAACCATTCTCCAGCGCGTATACTACATGCAACCCCTTTTGTATATAATTTGTAAAACAAAGGCCTTAATATCTTATCAGCTTTTTTATGTTCACACATAGTGCTATGAGAGTGGACTATTCGTACTTTGCAATTTGAGCACCATGCTATCATCAACTCAATAGACATAATTGCGCTACTTCCATGCACATATAATGCATCATAACGTTCTGATTTATATAGTTTATGAAGTGCTACTATATATTTTATGGTTTCATCTTTTCTGGACGGTAAATATTGGGGCTTGATTCCAATATGCATGAATTCATTAAGTAAAGAAGTATCACACTGCCCAAATGCTGCTATATGTAAAGCGTACTTCTCTTTATCAAAATATTTGTAACAGTCTATTAAGATGCTTGATATACCATCCTTTTTTTCTAAACCAGAAGTTGATATTGTTAATATTTTAATTTTAGCCATAAGTTTTTTATATTGTTTTCCTCTATTTTCTGAGCTTTCTCTATGCTAAAAATGATAAAAATATTAGACTTTTTTGATTTAATAATCTTCAGTTTCTTTCTTGAATATCTCATCAACTATATTGCTAAATTCTCTACAAAATTTATCATTATTGCTATTTTGGCTAATTTCCATTCTTGCAACAATTTTATTATAATTTGCAAGGGTCTTTTCAAGTTGGTTTATCTCTTCCACTTCAATAATATTTTTATACCTTATAGCAACTTCCCTACAAAAATCAACTTGATGATTATTCACATGCTCACCATATCTCTTCTGCCTTGGTACAACTATGGGTATCTTACCAATTTGTAACGGCATAATAAAGCTAGACGGACCACCATGTGTTATAACGATATCCGCCTTTTTAATTAGTGTACTCATTTCGGAAAATGAAAATAAATTTTGCCACTGGCAAAATTTAGGCTCATATGTGCTATAACCAATCTGCATAATTACTTTTTCTGTAATACTTTCTTTTTCTTTTAGCCAATCTATATATTTAAGCAATCTATCAAATTGTTGTTCATGGGTTCCCACTGTTACGAAAATCATCACTTTCTCCCATTGTATACTTTTTGCAAACCATGTCTATTATTTCCTTGTCTTCAGATATGTTAAATTTTCTTGCAAAAAGACAATTGCTTGATATAATCATATCAAAATCATCTTTTTTAAATGTATATGGACTCCCATGCTCCCCTCGCACCCAATCTGTTAAGCGTAGGTTGCTCTCCAATCCTTCTCTTTCAAAAAGATATCCTTTGAACTCGGAATTCCAAAGCAGAGTATGAATAAATAGCTCGTCTGCACAATTTGTATATTTAAAAATATTTTCTACTAATTTTCTTTTATTTAAAATATATTGTGCTGCCGCATTAGTTATACTAACCCAGTTGGAGCCATATTTTATGTCCAAATTAGGATATTTTCTCATCCTATCTATCTTTAATATAGTTTGCAGCATCAACAAAATACGTTCTAGGAAAACAAAAAAATTGTTTAATATATTATTGTGATATCGTCTTCTATAATTTTGCAAGAAATGATATAATGCAGTGCGTCTTTTTATTTCTGGATTTATCTGACAAAATGAAACAAATTCGTAACCGTTATTTATTTCAAAAAATTTATCTATATAAGTATTTGTTTTTATAGGCAAATCGCTCCCTGATATAATATGATAATAATCATACTTTTCTTTAGCGGCCATTTCTAATAAAAATAACTCTACTTGAACTTGAGAATAGCCTCCCCAAAAAACCTTATATTTCTGATGTATTACTATTTTTGAATATTTACTGCATCTTTCTAGTTCTGTAAGTGGAACATTTTTGCTTCTTAAATCGATATGGACATATATATCATGTTGAGATGAATCTAACATACCAATCAATATCTTTAACTGTTCCCAATTATTATGAGCTTCAATAAGGAATGCATGTTTCACTATAATAGTCCTTTTTAAAAAATACTTCCTAAATTTATAGATTTTGGGTATACTAATTTTAGTTCTTCCCACTCAACGATAAATTTGTCTGCGACGGGATAGACTAATTTGCCTGTCATTGTTGGTTTATAGATACGATCAAATACCTCAATGTAAATATTTTTCGCGTGAAATAATTTGCCTAAATAAAAAAACGGCACTGCTACTGCTGCACCAGAAGAAATAATCAGATTTGGTCTTTCTTTTTTAAGTATCCTCCATGCTATTCGGCTATTAATTATGAACGCTTTAAGGCTACGGTTGCTTGGATAATAACAAGGATATATTATTTCCTCTTTTAACATACTTCGCGCATCTTCTTTATCAAAAGTAACCCAGAACCTATTTTTATTCTGCCAGAAAGGTTTTAGCATATATAGATGTGTAAGATGTCCTCCCGAAGAGCTTACAAAACAAATTTTTAGCTTTCTATTCTTATCCACATCTTGCTCCATTCTAGCATTCCTCCCGATATATTTAGTAAACTACTTGACCTCTCCGAAATTCAAAAGATTCTTTCAAAAATATAAAAATCAATTGCTTTTGTCGCAATCGCTAATGGCCGCCTTTAGCGACCAGCCAATTTTACTCCAACAACCAGCTAATAACTAATATTTTCTTCTTACAAGGCCTTATTCTAGCACTTATCTGTTGAAAAGTCAATTCCCTATTAATGGTATTTTAAAATTTTTGAATTTTTTCAGCACATATTACCTTTATATTGAAAACAAAATATCGTCATACAATTTATTTCCCCCTAAAAACAGTCAAATAAGTGGTCATGTGTCAAGACAAAGTTGCAGGTTCCGCTTCCTTATATTTATAATATCATTTGTAAGGCAGGTTCATAGGTTTCCTGTTGAACAACCTAAATACTACAAAAGAGGAGAGAGTTTCATGGCCAAAAAAGGAGAAAACATTCGGAAGAGGAAAGACGGGAGGTGGGAAGCCCGGTACCAAAAAGGACGGAAGGCAGACGGCAGCATCGAGTACGGCTACATTTATGCCAAACGCTATACAGATGTCAAACAAAAACGCAATGAGGCAATCAAATCCCTGAAAGAAGAACCCACTCCCCCACCGGAAGACGAGAAACCAGATATTGTGCTGAACAAATTATTTGACCAATGGAAAACAGATGTTCGAAGCAACATCAAGGACAGCAGCTTTTGCCTTTATGAAACCATGCTGAACCATCACTTGCGGCCATATTTCGGAAAACTACAGCTCAATCAGCTGACCACGACTGTCATCCAGGAATTCATCAACAATAAAATAAAGGAAGATTTGTCGCCGACATACATCCGTTCTATCATGATTCTGTTCCAGACCATCCTGAAAGCTGCCCAAAACAAATATCAATGGAGGGTTCCGCTGCTGCCAGCCCCTCAATTGCCCAAACAGACCAAAAGGATGCCGGAAATCTTTACCCTACAAGAATGGAAATGCCTGGAAGAACATCTGAAGCGCCAAGACGATGAGTTTTCCTTCGGAATCCTTATCTGTATGTACATGGGGCTGCGGATAGGCGAATTGAGCGGGCTTCGCTGGGAAGACTTCGATCCAGCCAGCGTGCAGTTTAAAATAAGAAGAACTGTCTACCGTATTAAAAATTCTGCCTATGTTCCAGATGATGTTTCTTCTAAAACCATTCTTTGCATCGGTTCCCCCAAAACCCCTACATCCATACGAGACATTCCGCTACCACTTGGTCTGTTGGATGCCCTCCAAAAACACCAGAAAAATCCTGAAACTTTTATCCTTACCGGAACAGTGCAGTGCATGGAGCCACGGAACATCCAAAAGAAATATAAAAGGCTGTTGCAGCAACTCGGCCTTCGTTATCTGAACTTTCATGCCTTGCGGCACAATTTTGCTACACTCAGCATACAGAACGGTTCTGACTACAGAACAGTGGCCGAACTTCTGGGACACTCTTCAGTAAATACGACTTTAAACATTTATGTTCATAGTGATATCGACCAAAAACGGAAGTGCCTGGAGCTCCTGGTGGACAACACAGACAAGAAGAAATAAGTGGTAAACAAAGGTGTCGGATTGGCAAAAGAATCCTCTGGAATGGAGGATTCTTTTGATTTGTCGCTAAAGGCGGCCGTAATAGATTTTTCTTAACATAGCAGAAGACAATATTTATTCAAAACAAGTAGGAAATGTAAGGCTTTAAAACGCGTCAATATAAGGATTTCCTTATTATTTATTATATAGAAAAATCTCTATAAATTTTTTGAGTATACAGCACAGTCAACTTCGCAAAAGTTGCGGCAGTGGAAAAGGCAGGTGGATAAGCAGATGTGTGAGGGAAATACAACCTATAATCCGACTTATCTGCGCAAGTTGGACAGAACATCCATACCTACCTGTAACATTTTAGGGGTAGACGTTGCGGCGGTCAACATGGAGTGGCTCATAGGATATATCACAGATAATCTGTCTGCACTTGTAGGTGATTATATATGCGTCACTAATGTACATACTGTGGTCACCGCCTATGAAAATCCGGAATACCGGAAAGTTCAGAACGGAGGCATCATGGCGATTCCTGACGGAGGTCCTTTGAGCTTCCTGGGACGGAAAAGAGGCTTTCCAAACATGGGGCGTACCACAGGCCCTAGTCTTATGGACGAAATCTTTAAGATATCTGTGGAGAGAGGGTATCGACATTATTTTTATGGAAGCACTGCGGAAACACTGGAAAAGCTGACAGACAGACTATATATCGATTATAAGGGAATTCAGATAGCCGGTATGTACAGTCCGCCGTTTCGGTCTACAACAGAGGATGAGAATGCAGAAGCTGTCCGTTTAATAAATGAAGCGGAGGCTGATTTCGTGTGGATAGGCTTAGGCGCTCCCAAGCAAGAGAAATGGATGGCGAAACATCAAGGAAAGATAACCGGACTGATGATAGGGGTGGGGGCAGGATTCGATTACTTTGCCGGAAATATCAAAAGGGCACCGAATTGGATGCAGAAGGTAAATCTGGAGTGGGTGTATAGACTGATGCAAGAACCAAGACGACTATTTGGAAGGTACTTGCATACGAATACGGTATTCATGGCACATGTATTACTTGAAAGCATAAAAGGAATCGGGAAGGGATAATTCCAAATAAAAAATAGTGGAATTGCATACCCGATTTTGAAAATTGAAAGAGAAAGAAATGAAGCATAAATATAGCGTTTTGATTGTTCATAACTATTATCAGTTACCTGGCGGCGAAGATATTGTAGTAGCCAACGAAAAAAGATTATTAGAAGAAAAGGGGCATAGGGTCGTTTTATATACAAGGGACAACAAGGAGCTAAAAAGAAGAAACTCATTTACCGACTTATTGTTGCCATTTTCTGTAATCTTTAATTTCAGAACCTATAGAGAAGCAAAAAAACTTATAAAAAAAGAAAAAATAGACATCGTACACGTCCATAATACCTTGATGTTCATCAGCCCGTCTATTTATTATGCAGCACTTTGCTGTAACGTACCTGTGGTACAGACATTGCATAACTTTCGCTTGCAGTGTCCAGGGGCAACATTTTATAGAAGTGGCCATATTTGTGAGGACTGTATTACTAAAGGGCTGGGATGTGCAATAAAACATAAGTGCTATAGACAAAGTCGGATACAGACATTTTTGTGCGTAATCAACATACAAATACATCGCATGACAGGCATATACAGGAAGATAAACTACATATGTCTGACAGAATTCAACAAAGAAAAACTGTTGCGGATTAATGAAGGAAAGAACGGCAAAAAAATGCAAATAGTCTTTCCGGAAAAGATATTCGTAAAACCTAATTTCACATTTAATTCAGAAACCGGGAATCCTGTAAAGGAAAGTAACCAGCCGGGAAAACAATATTATCTATTCATGGGAAGGATAGAACGCATAAAAGGAATAGACATATTACTAGATGCGTTTAGGCAGCTACAGGATAAAGAACTTTTGGTCGCAGGAACAAGCAAAGAATTGGAGTATTATAAGAAAAAGGCATCAAAAAACATAATATTTAAAGGGTATATGCAAGGAAAAGAATTGAGAGAACTTCTTTTTGGAGCGAAAGCAGTCATTGTAGCTTCACAATGCTATGAAACTTTTGGAATGGTCATTGCAGAGGCATATGCAGCAGGCAAGCCTGTTATAGCTGGAAATATCGGGAACATGAAATTGATGGTCAGAGAAGAGGATATTAAAGGTACAGGAATAAAATTCCTATATAACTCATCTGAAGCACTTATAGAAGCAATTCAAAAATTTGAGAAAACCGACAATGACTGGTCAGGGAATGCTTATAAGAAATATGTTGAAGAATTCTCATCAGAAAGCAATTACAGACTGCTTATGTCCATATATGATAATGTAATGGAACATCAAATGAGCCGATAGTGAAAATTATTTAGTTTTGTGGGTAAACATCTTCAGGATAGGAGCAGAACTATATATGGAGGTACAACAGTGCATAGACTAAGTCCTCAAAAAAGGGACATTGGATATTTTGTGGTATTTGGAGTTTTGTTCTTATTAATGGCAAAAGGGGGAATTAACAAATATTTTGTGTTGCTGGCTATAAGCACTATTTTTGTGTCGGTGAAGAGAAAATTAAATTTAAGCTACTTTATAGTTGCTGTTCATGTGACTTTATATGTGGCATTGGGATTCATCATAGCGGTTATGACTTCAAATTTCACTTTTCACAGCGTAAAACAAAGTCTGATTTTCTGGGCGGCACCCCTTATGGCGGTTTCGGTGTTTTCCATGTATGGAAAAGAAAATAGCGGTAAGTTAATCGATATTCAATTTGTTGCGTTATGCATGGCCTACCTAATACTATATATTAATAACCATACCCCAGGGGAGTTCTATTTTGAATCCAACTATTATGCATATATATTTGGTGTATATGGCCTAATTCATTTTTTGAGAAAGAGATACATGTTATGTGCAGTTGCTATTATGTTTATGATAATAGATAACAAAAGAATTGTCAATGGCGCTTTTGTGTTTACGTTTCTTTGTTTATTATTTCTTCTTATGGCAAGAAAAGAAATATGCCAAAAGGGAATCAATATTGCAATAAGGATTATGCTCATTATCGTCCCTATATTGTGGGTTGTATTCGGATGGAATGGGGTTTTAGAGTCTTTTTTTATAAAACATGAAATTCATTCAATGGGTAGGCTGGATGGGGCTGCAGCTTGGAACAAAATCCAGCCATATTATGATATGTCCGTTTCTTATATCGGGAAGGGAAGCGGCTGGGTTGAGAAGTGGCTTGGAGAGACCGGCATACCTGGGTTTACAAGGAACCTACATAATGATTTTTTGGTTGCATACATAGAATTGGGGTTCATTGGATTTCTGCTATGGCTGTTCTCTTTTCAGATTATTATTAAGTATGTTGAAAAGAAGAAGAACTTGAACTGTGCGAATCTGGTTGCCCTGCTAATAGGATATATGTTCATTAACCTTATGACGGATAATATATATTTGTATATCACTTTTTTAATTCCTTTTTATATTATTCTGCTAGGCTTAATATTTGGTGATGCCGACAGTCCGAAGGCGCTTACGCAAAAAGGGATATGAAAACAGACAAAAATCACATTGGGAAAGTAGAGGATTTTAAAAATGGGAACAAAGGTTATTGCTAATTATTTGCCACAATTCCACACAATTCCAGAAAATGATGCGTGGTGGGGAAAGGACTTTACTGAATGGACTGCCGTAAAAAAAGCCATCCCTCTATTTGAAGGCCATAATGAACCTAGGGTTCCGCTCAATGATAATTATTATGACTTAAGCAAAAAGGAAACGATTGCTTGGCAGGCAAATATTGCCGCGGAATATGGAATATATGGATTTGGAATTTATCATTATTGGTTTTCGAATGATATGCTGCTTTTGCATAAACCAGCGGAAATTATTCTGGATAATAAGGATATCAATATCCACTATATGTTTATATGGGATAATGCATCATGGAGAAGAACATGGAGCAATATCAAAAACGCCACTGATTGGGCACCTAGATTTGATGACCATGGAGCAAGTGCGTCCCCGATTCCACAAACAGATAATGGCATCTTGGCAGAACTAGTTTATGGCGAGGAAGAAGACTGGAAAAAACACTTTTTTTATCTGCTTCCATTTTTTAAGGATGATAGGTATATCAAAATTGATAATCGTCCAGTTTTCGGCTTCTTCCAGATGCGCAATGAATACGAAACAATAAAGAAAATGGAAAAGTATTGGGACGAACTTGCGAGAGATAATGGTTTTTCAGGCATGTATTGTATGTCCAAAAAAAATTACGTACATAATGACCTCGTCAATAAATTTCAATACACCCCCTTGGCACCTGGAGGGGTAATTCATTATCTGACATATAGGTTGAAAGACGTATATGGGGACAGAAAAGAAATCCTTCGTTTCTTTGATTATGACAAATGTTGGAAAGAGATACTTAGAGAAGCAAAAAGCGCTGATGCAAATACTTTTCTGAGCGGTTTTGTCCAATTTGATGATACTCCACGCAGGGGGAAAAAAGGACGTATAATAAAAGGAGCTACACCAGAAAAGTTTTGTAATTACTTTGAACAATTGCTGGATATTTCAGAAAAGCAGCATAAAGAATATGTTTTTTTGACTGCATGGAACGAATGGGGAGAGGGGGCTTACTTAGAACCGGATACTACTAACGGCTATGCTTATCTTTCCGCTGTAAAAAAGGCTCTGGAAAGGGTGAGGTAATACCAAAAAATCATGCTACAGAAGGTAAAGAAGTGGCTGCGCCCTATCTTTGGGGAGACATGGCGCAAATATAGAATATCCAGATTTAGGTATAAATGGGACAAAGCAAATAAGAATAATGAAACAACTGCAATGACAGAATTTAATATGAATTTAGTCAATGTAGGGAAAAATTCATATGGTGAGCTAAATATTATTACATTTTCAGATAAGCATAGACTGATAATAGGCAACTACGTTTCCATAGCTCAGCATGTTGCCTTTTTGTTGGATGTCGAACATCGTTTGGATTGTATTTCGACATATCCTTTTAAAGCGAAGGTAGCAAAAACCGACAGGGACGAAGCTTTTGCAAAAGGCGACATAATAGTAGACGATGATGTCTGGATTGGTTATGGGGCTACAATTCTTTCAGGAGTTCACATTGGTCAGGGAGCCGTTATTGCAGCAGGTGCAGTAGTGACGAAGGATATACCTCCTTACGCTATTGTTGGTGGTATACCTGCAAAAATCATGAAATTTAGGTTTGAACAACCTGTGGTTGACTTTTTGCTCACCTTGGATTATGAAAAGCTGGACAAGGAACTTATCCAACCACACATTGATGAATTATATAATTCTATTGATGAGATGGAATTAGAAGAAATCAAGGAGATTTATAGTTGGTTTCCGAAGAAAAAGAAACGTCTCATCTAAGAGGATGATTGCTGTTTAAGAATAAGCTGCAATCAGTAAAAAGAGAAGATGTGAATAAACTATATAACGGAGAAGTCAAGATAGATGCCCAAATGCGCAGATTATGCTCATAGGTGAATTCTGGGAAGACTCAGAGATTGAAAGCATAAAGAATAGAGCAGCAGCGCATTGCAGCATTGATTTCATTGATATTTCATCTATATGAAAAAATGCAGAATATATGGTTGGGCTGGGAGCAACTGTCTACGGTGCCGACGGCAAGGAACATATAGTAGAGCATGAAGGGGTAGCGGCGCATCCGAGCGATGAAGGGATGAGGTTCATTGCGGAAGGTATTCTTGAATTTGTTGATGGGAAGTCTGGAATAAGTGAGGAAGGACAGGAAGATTAACGTTTAAAGAATGAGCGTTTTCGCTAAATAGGGAGATATTATGCTGGATAAAGAATTGATATTAGATAAAATCAATACAATAAAACGTGCCATTGATTCAGAATGCAGTAATTCCAACTACTGTGGCGCATTGGAACTCATATCGCTGGCCGGGCGTATCCTGTATGAAACAAACCTTTATTATAGAGATGATTTCCTGGAAGATTCCCTGCGCAGGATTTCGGGTGAAATAGTCAGATTTCCTGAACAATATGTATCTTCAAACGATACTGTTCTTTTTTGGGATGGATTTGGCCTGAACTGCAGAGGACTAATCCAGATATATCTGAAAGCATTATGCCGCTGCAGAAAGGTCGTTTACGTTACATCTGCATCGAGGAGAAAAAAGATTCCTGATATTCTAAGAATTTTGGGACAGGCTGGTGGGAAGTATTATTTTATCGCTTCAAATCGCAAGACCAGTGCAGTCGATGAACTGAGTAGGATTGTAGTCCGAGAGACTCCAGGGCATTTTTTCTTCTATTCAACACCGGATGACGTGGTTGCCACTACCTTGATGTACGCTTGCCAAGGCCAAATCATAAGATACCAGATTAACTTGACGGATCATGCGTTCTGGCTTGGAGCAGGGTGCATCGATAAGTGCATAGAATTCAGGGACTATGGCGCTAATATCTCATTCGAGTATCGCGGCATTGACAGAAATAAGGCAATCTATATACCATATTATCCTTCCTACGACAATAAGCAGGTATTTGAAGGATATCCGTTTGCTTTTGATTCAAAGAAGCAGAAGCTGTTTTTTTCAGGCGGAAGCTTGTATAAGACGCTGGATGGGAACCGTACATATTATAAGATGGTAAGGCGCATTCTGTCCGGCTGTCCAGAAGCGGTATTCTGGTACGCGGGAACAGGAGACAGGACAGAGATGGACAGGCTTGCCACAGATTTTCCGGGACGTGCGTGTCTTACTGGGGAGCGCAGGGATTTGATACGCATCATGGAGCAGTGCTGTTTTTACCTTAATACCTATCCGATGGTGGGAGGCTTGATGATGCAGTATGCAGCCATTGCCGGAAAAGTCCCGCTGACATTGAAGTACGATGACGGCAGTGAAGGAATCCTCGTCGGCCAGGAGGATTTGAATATTGAATTCCAGGACATGGAATCCCTGGAAAAGGAAGCACTGCTCTTGCTGTCAGACGGTGCCTACCGGGAAAGGAAATCAGAGCAGATGAAGGAGTCTGTCATCTCTTCTGAGGAATTTGAAGAGGAGGTACGGAAGCTGGTCGACAGAGAAAGCGGCGGGCTGTCAATCAGGTATAGGCACATAGATACAGAGGCATTCCGAAGGGAGTATCTGGAAAGGATGTGCGAGGAGGAGCTTTATGGGGCATATGCAAGGAAATCAGCTGCGGCATTCCGATGTTTTCCCATTGAATTTATCCGGGGGGGGGTATTTACAGGATAAGGATGAAGACAGGGGGCCTTATGAGGTGACCGTTGTAATCTGTGAATACAATACCTCCTGGGAGAGACTGCAAATGTGCGCTGCATCCTGCATCGGTCAAAAGGACATCCGCCTACAGGTTGTCGTATCTGATGACGGCTCTGCACATAACTGGTTCCCTGAACTGGAAGCTTATTTCAAGGAAAAAGGATTCGGAGACTATTTATTGATTCCGGGCCAGAAAAATGAAGGCACTGTGAAAAATGTCCTGAAAGGTGTCCAGAAAGGTGATGGGAGGTATGTAAAGCTGATATCGCCAGGAGACTGCTTTTATGAGGCAGATACCTTAAGGAAGTGGGTCGACCAGACAGATGCGGCAGGGGCAAAATGGTCCTTTTCGGATGCCGTCTGCTATTGCGCAAGCAAACGGGGCAATAGGAAGAGTGCATCATGTAAAGCCCATCCACAGGACATCAGGCCATATCTGGACGGCGATGCGGCAAGATGCAGATGGAATTATGTTGTATTGCGTGACATTGCCTTGGGAGCGTCCATACTATGCGACAGGACAGTATGTGAGACTTATCTCAAGGAAATTGAGGGAAAGGCCTTATATGGGGAGGACAATATCTACCGGATGATGATGCATGATGGGATTGTGGGGATGTACTACCCGGCAGATGCCATATTTTATGAATACGGCGCAGGCATTTCAACGTCTGGGGACAAGGATTGGGAAGAGCGGCTCTGGAAGGACTGGGATGCCGTGAATACATTGATGAAGGACCGCATGAGGAAGAGGGACATGTTCTGTGCGGAGATTGACATGGCAATGGACCTGTCGGGGAACAAGCTGCTGCGGTTCTTTAGGATGCCCCGAAAAAAATGGTACTTGGAACAAAGGCTCTATGCGAAGCTTCACGGAAGGAAGATGCGAATCCGAATCCTACAGTAAAAAGGAGAATTCGGATTCAGGAGGTTTTTGGGCATGCAAGTGATAAAGTATGTTTTCCAGCCACATGGGGATGAGCGCGGGCAGCTCGTGGCACTGGAGGAGTTCAAGGATATCCCGTTTGAGATTAAGCGCGTCTATTACATGTATGACACGGCTGCCGGGGTGACAAGAGGGTTCCATGCACATAAACGGCTGCAGCAGATTCTTGTGTGCATCCATGGAAGCTGTAAGATTCGGCTGGATAACGGCGAGGAAAAGAAGGTCGTGCCATTGGAGAAGCCCTACGAAGGACTCTATGTCTCCAATAACATGTGGCGTGAGATGTTCGATTTCTCTTCGGATGCAGTGCTGATGGTGCTGGCATCTGAATTATATGACGAAGCCGACTACATACGGGACTATGATGAGTTCCTGGATTTTATAAAAAATAACAGGGGATAAATCAGATATACAAGGAGGACATCAATCATGAAAATCCCATTTGTAAGTTTTCTTCCCATGGAGCATGAACTGGATCTCGACATCCGCTCAGCTTTTGAGCGCGTCTATGCAAATAGCTGGTATATCGGGGGGAAGGAAGATGAAGCCTTTGAAAAAGCATTCGCTTCATTTTGTGGAGTAAGTTACTGCGTTGGTGTTGGCAATGGGCTGGACGCGCTGATGTTGGCCCTAAAGGCATTGGACATCCGAGAAGGGGATGAGGTCATCGTACCGTCCAATACATATATCGCGACAGCGCTTGCGGTCACCTATGTGGGGGCGACCCTCGTTTTCGTGGAACCCGATATTCGCACTTTCAATATTGACCCCAGCAAAATCGAAGAGAGAATCACGGCCAAAACAAAGGCAATCATGCCGGTGCACCTATATGGCCAGCCGTGCGATATGGCACCGATTATGGAAACCGCAAGGAAATATGGACTTTATGTGGTGGAAGACTGTGCCCAGGCCCATGGGGCGACCTATAGGGGGCAGACGATAGGCTCCTTTGGCGATGCAGCGGGCTTTAGCTTCTATCCAGGCAAGAACCTAGGGGCTTTGGGTGATGCTGGCGCGACTGTCACAGACAGCAAGGAATTGGCTGATAAGGTCAGGGCATTGGGCAACTATGGCTCAGATTACAAATACCATCATATCTATAAGGGAAATAATTCGCGGTTGGACGAGATACAGGCGGCATTCCTTTCGGCAAAACTGCCGCACATGGAAAGAATGAATGACGAAAGGCGCAGAATCGCGAAATGTTATCTGGACGGAATCGTTAATTCTGAAGTGATGCTCCCATACGTGCTGCCTGGAACCAATCCGGTCTGGCATATTTTCGGGATTCGATGCAAGAGGAGGGATGACCTGGAAAAGTTCCTGAACGAAAAGGGGATTGGAACCAATAAGCATTATCCCATTCCGATGCATCTGCAAGAATGCTATAAGAATCTGGGGATTGCAAAGGGGGCGCTTCCTATCGCAGAAGAAATCAGCGCGACAGAGCTTAGCCTGCCGATGTATTATGGCATGACAGAAGAGCAGATCCAATATGTGATTGAATGTATCAATCAATTCTAACTGGCCGGTGCCTGTAAAGGGTTGTTTATGAATAAAGTTAAGCTGTTTTTAGAAAACTTTTTGGTTTATGGATTGGGAGGGGTCATCAGCAAACTGATTCCCCTGATAATGGTTCCAATCGTCACCCGTTTGATGCCAGATGAGACCTATTATGGGATTAGTGATTTATCGAATACGGTCGTATCATTCGGAAGCGCGGTTGCTATTATGGGGATGTATGACGCGATGTACCGTCTGTTCTTTGACAAAGACGAGGAGAAACATAAGAAGGCCGTCTGTTCTACCGCATTGCTCTTTACTTTGGGCGCTTCTTTGGTTGTATTTATCATAATGCTGCTGGCAAAAGATTTGATTGCACGTTTTTTCTTTAACAGCGAGCAATATGTGAACGTGGTCTACCTGTCGGCCATGGCGATGCTGGTCAGCGCCACAAACAGCATTATAGCGGCACCGACACGTATGCAGAACCGACGTAGGGTCTTTTTGGTCACCAATACAGTGGGACCACTGCTCTCTTATGCCGTTTCGATACCTCTGTTGCTGGCCGGATGCTATGTGATCGCGCTGCCGCTTGCGGCAGTGGTCTCTGGCTTGACCATGGAATGTGTCTTTGGCATTATGAACAGGAAATGGTTCCGGCTTAGACGGTTTGACGGAAGCGTCTTAAAACAGCTGATGATGATAGCCATCCCGCTGCTCCCCAATTTTTTGATTTACTGGGTCTTCAATTCGTGTGACAAAATAATGATCACTAATATGCTTGGTATCGGGGCAGCAGGGATTTATTCGGTAGGATCGAAGCTTGGGCATTGCAGCCAGCTAATATATACGGCATTTGCCGGAGGCTGGCAGTTCTTTGCTTTTTCTACAATGAAGGAAGAAGACCAGGTGGAGTCCAATTCCAGGATATTCGAGTATCTGGGGATTATCTCATTTGTATCGACAACGTTCATCTGTGCGTGGAGCCATTGGATTTTCGATGCTATATTTACGGAGAATTATCTGAGCGGTTATATAGTAGCGCCTTATCTGTTCTTAGCCCCGTTGCTTCAGATGCTTTTCCAAGTGGCCTGTAACCAGTTCCTTGTCATCAAGAAGACATGGCCCAATATGCTGATTCTGATGGCAGGGGCATTATTGAATGTGCTGATTAACCGTGTGCTGATTCCGGTATTAGGGATAGAAGGCGCATCGATTGCTACTTTGATGGGCTATGTGGTTTCTGACATCGTCTGCATCTGTGTGCTCTGCAAGATGAAACTGATGGTAGTGTCGCGAAGGTTCAAAGCGGCATCAGTGGCAATGGCATTTTTCATGGCCATCTGGAGGCTGGCATTTTCGGATGATACGATTATGGGGACGGTGGCAGCAATTGCCATATCGGCGATATATGCTTTTTTGTATAAGGATGATATTAGGAATTGCTTTTTTGCAAGAGGCAAAACGATATGAAGATGCCAGAGACAAGGGAGGGAATAGTTATGTCCAAAATTCTAATTGCAGGTGCCGGCGGAGCGCCTGCCGAAGGTGTTATTAATTCTCTGTTATTGAGCCATGAAAGGGAAGAAATCATTGGAATGGGATCAGTGCCATCGGATTTGATACTGTCTCATGCAGCCCGAAAATATGTGGTTCCATACGCTAATGATGCATCATATAAAGATGCGCTTTTAAAGGTATTAGAAGTTGAAAAGCCGGATTTGATTCATTTTCAGAATGATTTGGAGATTTATCATGCCTCATTATTGAGGGATGACATTCAATCAATAGGAACAAAGGTATTCATGCCTCGCCATGAAGTGATAGAAACATGTGTAAACAAGTGGAAATCGTGGCAAGCTTTTAAAAATGCCGGGATTACAGTCCCTGAGAATATATTTATCGATAATGAGGAGAGCCTAAAAAAGGCTTTCAAGGAACTGGGCGATACAGAAGGACGGATTTGGCTCCGTGCAGAGTCTATGGGCGGTGGCGGCATGGGATCCATACCAACCAATGATTATGCCATGGCTAAGGCATGGATTAATCGATATAATGGATGGGGCAGTTTCATCGCCGCAGAAATGCTTAGCCCACAGACTGTGACATTTCTGTCCTTATGGCGGAAAGGAGAACTTATTGTTGCACAAACACGAAAAAGAACAGGTTGGATTCATGGAAACAGATCTGCTTCTGGTGTAACTGGTGTGACAAAGGTCGGCACAACATGTAGTGATGACTTTGTGACGGAGACTGCAATAAAAACAATAAGAGCAGTGGATGATGAACCGCACGGCATTTTTGGTGTAGACATGACATATGACAAGGACGGAGTCCCTAATCCAACAGAAATAAATATTTCTCGTTTCTTTACTACAATATTGTTCTTTACAAGAGCTGGACTGAATATGCCAGTCATTTTCAAGGATTTGGCGCTTTATGGAAGAATGCCCAATCTGGAAAAGAAAATCAATCCTCTTAAGGATGGGCTTGTTTGGCTTAGAGGAATGGACACAGAACCTGTTTTATCGACTATTGAAGAGGTTGATAGGGAGTTGATTCGATTATGAAAATTTTAATTACCGGTGCCACCGGCTTTATTGGGAACAATGTACTTAAAAAAATAGTGGTTAAATACAGCCCTGAAAAGGTAATTGCGCTTTCGTCCCAAAATATTGCTGGTATCAAGACCATACCTTCTAAAGGCTATGATTTCGATAAAAATTACCTAAAAGAAAATGGATGTTACGATGTGGAAGTATTAATGCATATTGGTTCTTTTACACCTAAATCATTAGCTCATGTCGACAATATGGAAGAGACAACTATGAATATAGTCAATACGCAGAATTTATTGAAATCGGATTTGCCGTTTTTGAAAAAGATAGTCTTTATCAGTACCATTGACGTATACGCTCATATAAGCGAACCTTTGACAGAGCTTACTGATACGAATCCTTCTGGTCTATATGGATGGTCTAAATTATACTGTGAACAATTGGTTCTAAAACATTGCATCAAAAATCATCTTGATTATGAAATTTTGCGTTTAGGCCATGTTTATGGCGAGGGTGAAGAGAAGTACCAAAAGGCCATGCCTATAATGATCAAACGAGCCATAGAAGGAAAAAACCTTAATATTTATGGTGACGGAGAAGCAATCAGGTCATTTATCTACATCGCTGATGTGGCTAAAGCTATTGTCACGGCTATTGAACTGGATGAATCAGAGGTAATAAATATTGTCGGCGATGAATCGGTTACCATTAACAGGCTTGCTGAGATGATTCGGAGCTTTGCTTCAGAAAAGGTAGATATTATACATATCCCCACGGATGTTCCCAATGTCGATTTTATTTTTGATAATACTAAATTGAAAAAATACCTTATCGATGAATTGACACCTTTATACGTAGGGCTGAAGCGTGAATATGATTATATGAAGGAACGATTGACTTGAAGGTGATATTTGACTTGGATGGCACAATCATAGATTCATCAGAGAGAATGTATCGGCTGTTTTGTAAGCTTGTGCCGCAGTGCAGGCTTACGAAAGAGGAGTATTGGGAATATAAAAGGAATAAGGGCAATCATAAAAAGCTGATTGAAACCAAGTACCCTGAGGTGGATTTTTATGAATTTAATAGCAAGTGGATGGCGCTGATTGAAACTGATGAATATTTAGATATGGACAAGAATTATCCTGATACCATAGAAGTGCTTGATAAATTAAAGGTGAATCATACGCTATATCTATTAACCGCAAGGCAGTCGAAAACAAAACTTATGGTTGAACTTAGGCGGCTTGGGTTATTGGGTTTCTTTGATAAAGTGATGGCCACGGAAGGACAATGCACTAAAGAGAGACTCCTTGAACAAGAAATTAAAAAAAGCCTAGGATTGGCAGATAAATCTAATATATTTATCAGCGATATGGGCAAAGATATTCAGCTTGGAAAGAAAATTGGATATTATTGTATCGGGATATCACATGGATTTATGAGCAGAAGTAGGTTATTAAGGTATGAACCTGATGAAATAGTTGGGGAGCTGGTTGAAATATTGGTTAATGGAAACCCCCCATGCCCAATACACCTCACCCCCACCAATCCCCAGAATCCCTCTCCCTCTCCCAGTCCTCCCAAGACGCCTGGGACGACTACATCCGCTCTCTGAACAACGAGTCGTTCATCTGCTGGGACTACATAATCCTCACAGCGTCCATGTAATTACCATAATTTCTCTTGATACGGCTTGGGCTGCTTACAGTTCCTCCCGTTCAGTGATGTCTTGCCAGGAGGGCTGTTTTCTGTCATCCATGAAATCTGAAGGAAAGGCGCCAATTACCTGACGGGCTGCAGCCCATGGGGCATCGGCTGGGAAAGCAACGAAGATGTCCCCGATTTTGTTAGGAATTGTCGGAAAATAACTGCTGCAATTGCTTCAGGCAAAAGCCCGGAAATACAATAAAAATTGCCATAAACTTGCAGCAGTTATTTGTAGACAATTCCTTAATACAATAGTCTTTTTTATCGGTTTTCATTTCTTGGGGGATACGAAGAGCCTGGCTGTTTCCATTCTGAAAAACCCGTGTAGCAGTCATTGTGAATACCTCCTTTCCGTGTGTACATATTGTGTGTACGATATAAAATCCGCTTGCGCTTTCCACCGTAGTAAAGTAAAATGAAACCATAGCAGAAAGCTCTGATTTGTCAATATTCCCAGGACAGCTTTGGGCAAGGGGTGGTGAAAATATGGGCAACTACTTGAACATCGGCAACGCCGGTTTTGCGGCGGCCAGAAAAGGGACCTATGTTGATAAGACAGGAATGATTTCATTTATCAACAGTGAATTGGGCACAAAGAACAAGCTTATCTGTGTCAGCAGACCGCGTCGGTTCGGCAAGTCATTTGCAGCGCAGATGTTGTGCGCATATTACGACAAAAGCTGCGACTCCCGGGAGCTGTTCGAGGGGCTGGAGATTTCTGAAGACCCTTCCTTCGAGCGATGCTTGAACAAGTACAACGTGATTTATCTGGATATCACGCTGTTCATATCTGGTGCTCCTGATGTAAGGAATGTGGTGCAAAACATAAAAGAAACTGTCATAGCGGAAATCGCCAATAGCTTCCCTGAGGCCTCGAAAGGCGCAAGTCTGGCAGAGACCCTGTTGAATACCGTAAAAACTACCGGCGAAAGGTTCATCATGATCATCGATGAGTGGGATGCGCTTTTCCGTGAAGCAAAAAACGATTCGAAGCTGCAGAAGGAGTATATCTCCTTTCTGAGGAGCCTGTTCAAGAGCAGTTGGACAGATATGATATTTGAGGCGGCATATATCACCGGCATCTTGCCCATCAAGAAATACGGAACCCAGTCTGCCATGACGGATTTCAGAGAATATACCATGCTTGCGCCCAGGAGGCTTGCGGAATATGTGGGATTTACGGAACCTGAGGTCAGAGAGCTCTGCGAGAGGTTTGGCATGGAGTTCGAAGAGGTCAGGAAATGGTATGACGGGTATTCCTTTCACCGGGCAAAGTCTATTTATAATCCCAACTCCGTGATGGAGGCGGTAAAGAACGGGGAGCTGGCCAACTATTGGACCCAGTCAGAGACCTATGAGTCCCTTAAGATTTATATAGAATTGGATGAAGACGGGCTGAAGGAGGCGTTAGTCCAGATGCTGGGCGGAGCAAGGGTCAAAATCGACACGATCTCTTTCCAGAATGACATGACCACGATACGATGCCGGGACGATGTCCTGACGCTGCTGGTCCATCTGGGGTATCTGGCTTATGACAGTGATGAAAAGACAGTGCGAATCCCCAATGAGGAAATCCGCGAGGAATTCGTCCGGGCAGTGGCAGCGGGAAGGCATACAGAGATTGCAAAGCTCATCCGCAGCTCAGACCAGCTTCTGGAAGCCACCCTGAACAGGGACGAGGAGGCCGTAGCTGCAGCAATCGAAGAAGCCCACAAGGCAGGGACGGCTCCCACATTCTACAACAACGAGCAGGCCCTCCGCAGCGTCATCCGGGCGGCCTATATCAGCTGTGTGGACGAATACCTGAAAATCGATGAGCTGCCGTCAGGCCACGGCTATGCGGACGTGGTGTTCTTTCCGAAGAAGAATTCTTCCAAGCCGCTGCTCCTGGTTGAGCTGAAGTGGAACAAGACGGGCGAGGGAGCCATCAGGCAGATCAAGAACAATGACTATCCCCAGGCGCTGAAAAGTTATGGCGGGGACATGCTCCTGGTAGGAATCAATTATGACGCCAAGAGCAAGAAGCATTCCTGTAGAATCGAAGCATTCTTACAGGATAACAGAACACTGGAAAACATGGTGATAAGTTCGAGACCCTCCCCATATATGCGGTAGGCTGCAGATTTCCGTATGAGTAGGGGGGAGAGGTACCATAGGATTGGGAGATTGCCGGATGCTTCGGCGCAATGCAGCGACTCTACTTGCATCCGGCGAGCTTTCTGTTGTGGTACCCAGCAACCCATAGGCTTTCTCAAGCTGAAACTATAATTAGGCCTTTAAAGCGTCTTCGTGTCTTTCCCCCAAAACTTTCAACGTGCCTTCATAACATTCATACAGCATCTTTTCAGCTTCTTCGTATTTCCCCTCCTCATATAAAGTCAAGCCGAGCCACCATTGCGTATCTAAAGTGTCTTCGTGTCGTTTTCCTAAAACTTCTCTTCTACCTTCGTAACATTCATTCAATATCTTTTCGGCCTCTTCATACTTTTTCTCCCCATAAAGGGTCAAGCCTAGCCACAATCGTGCACTTAAGGTGTCTACATGCTTTTCGCCAAGGACTTCCCTTCTGCCCTCGAAGCATTCATACAACATTTCCTTGGCCTCTTTGTACTGTTTCTCATCATATAAAATTGAGCCGAGCTTCCATTGCACGCTTAAGGTGTCTGCATGTTTTTGACCAAGAGTCTCCTTTCTGCCTTCGCAACATTCATACAGCATCGTCTTGGCTTCGTCGTATTTAGCCTCCTCATATAGAGTCAAGCTGAGCCACCATTGCGACTTTAAAGTGTCTTCATGTCTTTCTCCCAAATCCTCCTTTTGTTTCTGATAAAGTTCATCAAAAACTTCCTCTGCATCCTCATAATGTCCCCTGTCATATAATTCTCTCCCCCATAAGAACATTGTCTTAAAAACATCATTGATTCCATAATCCTTTCTGTTGAAGTTGCCGTTTTCCCGATATATACTCACCATCAACCAATACCACATAATCTTTGTTTCGTTGTCCGGATTATCTTCCAAACGTTCTCCGCATGCGGATTTAAGCAATGGAATTGCACGACTATATTCTCCCGTTTTAGCCAAAATCTGACCCTTCCAGCCGTCTGCTATTTTCAGCATTCTTTCATCAACATCGCACGCTTTTTCTGCCACCAATTTCAACTGCTCAAAAATCTCAAACGCCCTTTTGTACTTTTTCCCCATATAGAAATATTTAGCGACTTCTTTTCCAAAATCAAATACTGTCTGTTTGAAATCTTTTTCTGTATAAAAGGATTTCAATGTAAGGTTAAAAGCAGCTTCCAAAATCTGACTCATCTGAACTCCAGATTGAAATTCATTATAATATAGTCGGAAAGACGTAATGGCAGGTACAAAAGCAAGACGCCAATGTGCCCTGTTTGCTTGAAGCTGCTCCAATTTTATATATAGAGTGGATTCCCCCTGCAAATCAATAAAACAATCGCATTCCGGCAACAAAAAAAGCTCACCCAACCCCTTTTCATCCCATATAGATATCTCCAGTTTTGCGATATCTATATTCTTCAACGGCTCAAGTGATTCAATTCGGTTTCCATACAAACACAAACTATCAAATGAATCATAATTCTTCAATTGCCCCAAAGCAGTAATATGATTATTCCGTATATCAAGGTTACGAAAAGGGGAAAAGCATCGCAAATCTGAAGTCTCTTTCAGCCTTCCATCTGTAAGGGAAAGGTTGCCGCCTTCCATCAAGTCGCTAATTTCCGTAAAAGACAGATTGTATGATTTCCACGTTATCTCTCTCACCAACGGAAACAGCCATAAGATGCCATACACCGCAATCTCCGGTTTTTCTTTAAGAGAAACACTCTCTGCAGATATCATATTACAGAGCTGCTCTGCCATATCCATGCAATTTTGCTCTTTATCATATGGCACATAGCTTTCAATTGATTTCTCTATTTTTTTCAGAAGAGAATCACCTGTCATATTGGCATCAAAGGCTTCCGCCGGAAGCTCCTTAAGCCAATATGCGTAAAAGTTTTCATAGTTCCTGTCATCAGCAGCTAATAAGAGCTTTCTTTGTCCAAATGAGACACCATTAAGCGATACCAAAAGCCTCGCCACAAAAAACTCATAAAACAATGAATGGATAAATTCATACGTCTCTTCATTTATTTTGTGGATTAATTGTCCTGTTGAGAAAAAGAATTCACGTTTTTCTAATCCAGGGCTAGCTTTTTCAATGTCATTGGCCCTGAAACTATATGAACCAGCCTGCACCATAATCTGGCACATTGTAAGGATAAAAGTCCAGGCGTTTTTCTCATAGGCAAATTTCTTTTCCTTGTCCCAATTTTTTCCTATTCCTTGTCTGCTGTGCCACTGTTTCCCTTCCCTCTCTATCCCATCCTTTACAATCGCATTCAACGCCTGAAAAAGGGACGGCGTCTCTTTTCCAGGGTATTCTTTCTTGATAGAATCCGCATATTCTATCAGTAGCGGAATGCGGAAAATTGTTTCATGCTTAGACAGATATACCTGCATCTTGTATCGGTTTTTTTCTTTGCTTTTTTTCCTATATAATGCTAAAATCTGCTTTCGGTCAAAGGGACAGATTTCTATGATTTGAGGCTGATATCCATTCAGATTTCTCTTTTTCAATGCTTTTTTCAGATTGGTCTTAAATGGTTCTCTACGGCTGGATATGTATATTTTTCTGAATATATTCAATTTAGCATCCAGCAATAGACATAATAATTCTTCTAATGTTTCTTTTTCCGATTTATTCCGTAAGACAATAAACTCATCGAATCCATCTAAAAACAAAGCTTCAAGATTATTGTCCAAGTCGTCCTTTAGTTCCTCCAAACTGTGATAGTCTCGCATACTGCAGTACAATATCCCCTGGTGCATTAAGTTGTCATTGGCAGAATTCTTTTTGTCCAAATTGTTATAAATGCAATGCCAAAAAGCAAGATGCAGCATCAATGTAGATTTTCCGCTGCCGGGATCTCCTAAAATAAAAATCATTTGTCTCTGGCTTGCGTTCGCCTTCAAATCATTTTTCAGCATTTTTATGCTGTAATCCGAGACCTGCGATGTATTCCATGAAACAGCTTTCAGCTTATGGTTGACATAACCGTAAAAATCTGCTACATTCCTTTTTTGACTTTCTTTTCCGGCTGTCCGATATAAAAGATTAATCAGCTGGCGTTTCCTTTTTCTTGTGGCAAATACCGCCACCAGTTCCTTCAACATTTCGCCCAGTCCAGTAATAATGCCCCTAAAGTCTATCAAAGCTTCTATTATGACCATAGAAAACCTCCTTTGCAAAAAACTCCCGTCTTTATGCTTCTTCCTATTAGGAATTGTCGGAAAATAACTGCTGCAATTGCTTCAGGCAAAAGCCCGGAAATACAATAAAAATTGCCATAAACTTGCAGCAGTTATTTGTAGACAATTCCTTAAGAAGCCCGCAAGCAATCCGGTTCAAATCACATGGCGGATAGAAAGGATCAGCAGCACACAGCTGACAATCAGGAACAGGGCCGCCAGGACGGTGCCGAGGTTGGGCCGCAGCTTCTCCGGGCTGCGTTCCGGTTCCAGAAGGCCCGCGCGGCGCAGGGCAGTGACGAAAGGCTTGTACAGAAGCATGGTGATTGCCGCGTTCAACCCTCCCTTGATCAGATTGAAGGGCAGGAACGCCGGAAGCAGCAATTCCGCCACGGCTTCCCGCGGGATTCCCATGTAAATCGGCGAAATCAGATAATTCCAGAGCAGCATGGCCGCAGCCTGGCACCCGCAGCCCCAGAGCAGGCCCACCATGGCCCCGGACAGTGTGCGTTTTCTTTTGTAGAAGGACGCGGCAGTACAGGAAAAGCAGCAGCTGGAAATGATGTTCATGACGCAGCCCAGGATGCCCGTGCCGCTGACGGTGACCATCTGCGCCAGAGAGACCATGACGGAAATGGCCAGCGAGGTGAGTGGGCCGAAAATCAGCCCGCCGATTACAATGATGACGTCTTTGGGGTCATACTTCAGAAAGAGCACAAGGGGGATGCGGCCAAAAACCGCGGCGGCGTAAGCCAGCGCACAGAGCATGCCAGTGGTTGTGAGTTTCTTTGTCCTGTCGATTTTGCTGAGATTCATTTTAGAATACCTCCTTAAAAAATGAGCACCTGAAAGCATCCAAATGCCGTTCAGGTGTGATTTTTTAAGGCGCATTGAAATGTCAACAGAGCAATTTGGAAAAAAGAGTACGAAAATCAGTCAGAATCCTTCTGACAATCTCAATACACCTTCTTTAATCCGGACTATACCGTCGGTACCGGAATTCCACCGGCCCCCGTGCTTTCGCACCCGCGGACTGTCACCGCCGATCGGGAATTCCCTTGCGCGAAAGACTTGGCTTTCCGCGTGGGTCACCCTGCCCTGAAGACATTGCTGCTATTCGGTTGTTTCCCCAATTATAACACCGGGAGAGGGACGTGTCAATTTGAAATCTGCTGAAATGACAGGAACCCAAATGACAGCTTTCCGGGTTCCGGGATAAAATTTTTCATTTCCCTGTTAACCGCTGCCCCAAATCTGGTACTATATAAGTGAAAGCTTTCAAAATGCAACAATGTTCATTTTAGGAATTGTCGGAAAATAACTGATGCAACTTGTTTAGGAGAAAGCCCAGAAATACAACGAAAACGGCTATAAACTCGCATCAGTTATTTGTAGACAATTCCTTACCATTCACGGAGGAAACTATGGAGCAGAAAAAGATTTCGGCATTGGTGGAGGAGAACATGAAGACCATCTTCGCATACGCCCTTTCGCGGGTGTCCCACAAGGAGGACGCGGAGGACCTGGCCGGGGACATCATCCTTGCCATCCTGAAAAGCGCTCCGAAGATACGGGACGAAAATGCCTTCTTCGGCTATATCTGGGCCATCGCGGCCAACACCTACAAGAAATATCTGTACAAAAAGAGCCGCCGCCAATGCCAGGAGCTTGACGAGGAAGCCGCGGACGATAAGGACTTCATCCAGGATATTCTGCGGAACGAACAGTTCTGTACGCTCCGCCGGGAACTGGCCCTGCTTTCCAGAGAATACCGGGAATGCACCGTGGCCTATTATTTCGAGGGGCTTTCCTGTGCGGAGACTGCGTCCAGGCTCCATATCTCCCTGGAAATGGTGAAATATTACCTGTTCAAGACACGGAAAATATTGAGAGAAGGAATCAGTATGGAGAGAGAATTCGGAGCAAAGAGCTATCAGCCGGAGAAATTTGACTTTCATATCATATTTAAAGAAATGGCCAACATGGAATATCAGCGGCTGTTCGACAGGAAGCTGCCGGGAAATATCCTGGTCAGTACCTACCACATTCCCATGACCATCAGGCAGCTTGCCATCGAGCTGGGGGTGGCCAGCGTATACTTAGAGGACGAAATCGCCCTGTTGGAACGGTACCGTCTGCTCACTGCGCTGCCCGGCGGCAGATACCAGGCCCGCCTGGTCATCCTCACGGAAGAATATATGGAAGAGTTCTTCCGGACAGCGGAGAAGTCCGTTATGCGGGATGTAAAAGAAGTCCTGGAGGATGTGGCGAAAAAGCTGCCAAAGCTGCGGGAACTTAGGTTCGCCGGTTCCGACCTGGAGGACAACCGTCTCCTGTGGGCGCTGCTGTTCGAGATGACCAGGAAAGGCTGGGGGCTCTTCATGGCCGGTCGGGAAGAGACGCTTCCGGACACCGGCCTCTACAGCAAGGGCGTTATCTGCTATGGAAGCACCTATAGGATGGGCATGAACCGTCCATACGAGACAAGGGCTTTCGCCGGATACGCCGGTTTACGTTCCGACTATGCGGCCTGTTATGCAGATTACTGCGTTCTGCCCGCGAAGAACCGTTTCTCATCCCATAGAAACGAAATCATCCACAGCCTGGATTCTGTGCTGGCCGGGGAGACGGAAGCGATGGCTCCCGTCTTTGACAAAGAGCAGATGGAAGAAGTGTCGGAAATCCTCCGGGAAGAGATCGCGTCTTTCGCCAGGCTGTATGAATCGCTGTACGGCTGTGCCCTTTCCATCATGCAGATTCATGCCCCTGAGTCCATAAGGGAAATCGTGGGACCGGTCACGGCAAATGTGCTGCTTTTTATCACGGTGGGTCTGATCGGGAGCTTTGCGGTCAAGTCGGGGGCGCTGACAATCTCTGAGGATGATTGGCCCCTGGGCGGGTTTGTGTATGGAATATAGTATATTCAGTGGAGAACGGGTGAAAAATCCTGTTAAAGTTTATGTCAAAGAAAGGAAAGAAAAATGAAAGGATTTCTCTATTTTTTCAAATACGCGCTGAGAAAACAGCCCAAATACATCCTATTAAGCGTCCTGTCCACAGTGATGAGCGCCCTGAGCCCGGTGCTGCTGATTTATATCCCCAAATTGATCCTGGATACGGCGGCGGACGGCTTTGAAGAGGAGGCCATTCTGTTCGTCCTGTTATATGTGGCGAGCTTCCTGATTCTGAATATCGGCACCTCCTGGGTGGGATATGGAGCCGGCAACTATTCCTCCAGGCTGTTCTCGGACTTCCAGATGGACATGAGCGAAAGGCTGATGGACGCGGATCTTGACATGCTGGAGTCGAACGCTTTTCAGGAGCAGAGCGAGAAGGCGAAAAATTATATCTATGCAGGCGGCTGGGGCTTCGGCTACATATTCACCTGTTCCATGCAGATTATCCAGCATTCCATTACGGCCATCAGCTACATTTACATCATTTATAAATTCAGCCCCCTGGTGGTGGCCGTCAATCTGCTGTTCACGCTTATCTCCTTCCGGGTGGGCGGCAGCATCAAGAAAAAAGAGAAGCAGGATCAGGACGAGAAGATCAAGCATGAGCGGAAGACCCACTACTATACCAATATCATTTCCGACCATAAATATATGAAGGATATCCGCGTCTTCTCCTACAAGCCCACGCTGCTGCGCAAAATGAGGAACCATTATGACGCGAATGTCAGATTCTATGCCAGAATCCGGGGAAGGCATGTCCTAAGCGAGACCTTGTCGAACCTGTTCTATGTCATACAGATTGGACTGGGCTATTTCTTCGTGATCTCCATGTTGGTCAGGGGAACCATCTCCGTGGGCGACTTTACGCTCTATATCTCGGCGCTGACCAGCTATGCCCAGATTATGGGCGCCATCCTGGACAAGATTGTATATGTGCATTCCTTCGATATGTATTTCCAGGATTTCAGGGATTACATGAATATTCCCAAGATGCAGTCCGGTTCCGGCAGGGTCGTGGACTGCTCCAGGCCCCTTTCCATAGAATTTCGGAATGTCTCCTTCCGATACGGCACATCGGACACCTATGCGCTGGAAAACATAAATCTCAAGCTGGACAGCGCTGACCGGATTGCCATCGTGGGGGAGAACGGAAGCGGAAAATCCACTTTCATCAAGCTGCTGATGCGCCTGTATGACCCTACCGAGGGGACGATTCTGGTGAACGGCGTGGACATCAGGGAGTATTCCTACGAGGATTACATCGGCCTGTTCTCCGCGGCTTTTCAGGACTACTCCCTGTTCGCCGCCACCATAGAGGAGAACATCACCATGAGCGACCAGGAGAAGATGGAGGAAAGCTTTGTCCAGGAGCTGTCGGAAATCGGCCTGCTGGACAAGGTCATCAACCAGTACCCGCAGCATTTCGATACCAATGTATACCGGATATTTGACGACCGCGGAATCGAGCCCAGCGGGGGAGAAGGGCAGCAGATCGCCATCGCCCGCTCACTGCACAGGGTCAGCAAAGTCAAGATTCTGGACGAACCCACGGCCGCCCTGGATCCTAGAATTGAATATGAACTGTACCAGAAATACGACCTGATTACCCAGGGCGCCATATCGTTTTTCGTCTCCCACAGACTGGGAAGCTGTAAGTTCGCCAACCGCATCCTCGTGTTCTCCAAAGGGAATATAGTGGAAGATGGCTCCCATTCCGAACTGATGCAGAAATGCGGCCTGTATTCGGAATTGTTCCGTAATCAGGCGTCCCTTTATCAGAAGGAAGAAGGTTAGGCTCCACGAAATGCACCTTTGATGCTTCCCAGTATTTCCGGTATACCCAGTTTTCGTCACAATTCAGGTTCAGCTGGTACATCCGGAAAGTGACCAAGAGTTTTTTGGGCTGCCACTGTTCTTCATAGGAATACCGGTACTGCATGCCTAGCTGCCGCATCACGTTGCCGCTTCGGGGATTGTTGATGTCATGGGTGGCGGTGATGTAAGGGAAACCGTCCGCCCGAAGCCGCCCGACCACTGCTTTTGCGGTATCACTTCGTTTTCGACTGCCACCACGCTGCAGTGCTCCTGGAGAGACCGGTTCCACTGATGCAGATCCACCTTCCCGGAAGCCCAGGCATCCAGCTGCTCCTTTGTGTAGTCTTTTGCGTTGACCTGATGTACGGTATTGTAGAAAAGCTCTGTCAGTTCTCTGCAATCTGACGGAACATATTGGCGGATTAGCATGGGGTTTCCTCCTGATTTGTTTTTTATGCTCACCAGCGATGGAATTTGGCGCCATGTTCCCGAAAGCTTTCGCTGGTGAGCGCGGTTCCAATGAAGAAAGCAGACAGGAAATCAAAGAGGGACTGGAGGATATCGCTTTCAGATATGGATGGAGCGGTCTGGCAAGCTGCGGCCATGCATCCGGCGCATTGCCTATCCCTCAAATCCATGGAAGTCAATCCATAAATCATCATAGATGTTGGCTTTGATTCTGTCCCGGAAAGTGTATGCCGCGGTCTCGAATTTTGTCTCTTCCAGATGATACACATAGACGGAAGTTTTTTGAGGGTCAACAATCCAATATTCTCTTACGCCGGCATCCATGTATAGATTCAGCTTGCGCACGTAGTCGTGGCTGGAAGTGCTTGGGGAGACGATTTCGATGACCCAGTCGGGTGCTCCGGTGCACCCCCGGTCAGTCAGCTTGTCCAGGTCACAGATCACGCTGATGTCCGGCTCCACTACAGTCTTGTCGTCGTCTGCAAACAGCCTGACGGCAAAAGGGGCCGGATAGACTTCACAGGAGCCTTTCTTAGAGCGGATATAGAGGTTGATTTCCGTGTTCAGGAAATTGAGTATTTTCTGGTGGATTCTGCTGGGCGCGGCCATGTAATAAAGCTGCCCGTTCACCAGCTCAGCCCGGATATCCTCCGGCAGATTGTAATAGTCTTCTTCTGTATAAGTCCTTACCTGTGCCAATGCTATAGCCTTATTTCCTTTCAGGTTTCTTAGATGAGCCTGTCATTACCTTCTATCATACCATGTCTTTTTTGTTTTGGATACATGAATTTTATTGTGCCACAGTTTTTGGAAGGCTTTGGAAAAGCGGCCTTATAAATATGCATTGCAAACGGCAGACATATATTTTATAATCAAGCATATAACTCAGGATCCGGGGAGATAGAGATTATGTCAAAAATAATATGCAAATGCGGAAATATATTACCCGATATTACAGACAATCTATTTCGAGAGAGTATTCCTTTTTTTTGCCCGGAGGAAAACAGAAAAAGAAATCTTCTGGATTATGATGGCGAAGAAAAAGCCGAATATATGCTTTGAGGAACAGTTTTACCGAAAAGGGAGTTATCGCGCCGCCTGGGGCTGAACGTGATAGAAATGCGAGGGGACGCAAATGGCAGACAACAGCTGCCGCTTGCGCCCCATGTACAGACAGAGGTTCCGATGCCGGATCTGAAATCTCACTCAGTGGCATAAATCATCCCGCCCAGCAGACGTTCGTCTTCGGGAATGGTCAATGCTTCTGTCCTGACGGCGCAGACACCAAAGAGACTTACCGTTTTGAAAAACAGCACGTTGGCCAGCACAGGGTCGATGAGCGCGCTCACGCTTTCGGGCGCATGGGCCTGCAGGATAGAACGGGCGCAGCCGCACAGCGTGTCAAACAGGCTGGCAAAAGCAGATATCTCTTCCTGAAGGATTTCCAGAGCAGCGCCCTTCTGCTCTTTGGTGACGACGGGGAGAAGCGCATCGGCTTCGCCGGACAGCATGGCATCCAGGCTGGCCTTCACCTCTTCCATATGGGAAGTATAGCGGTTCTTGTCAGGCAGAATACCGAAATCTGCATAGGATGCGGCATAGCAGCCCCCGACCTGGCAGTATCCGGCACAGGAGGGGAGTTTGTATACGCAGTCACTTGGAACCTCATAAGTATGTCCATAGCAAATACCGTTAAGACCGCTGTAAAGGCTATGGGTATCAGAAATTTCCTTCTGCACTGCTTTGGAAAGCATCCACCCTTCCCGGATCATTTCGAAGAGCAGATCCCACAGAAGGGAATTGTCGTCCAGCCCGGAACCGATGAACTGCAGTTCCCGCAGCCGTGGCAGCTTTTTCGCGGTATCCGCAAGGATGTTCTTCACCTCTGGGGCAATGCCCTGTTCCGCCTTTTGATAAAATTCATTCATGATTTCTTCCGTAAATATGATCAGCCGTGTCCGGTACTTGCCGCCTGGCAGAGCCGTGAGCAGATTGTATTTTTCCAAGACGGCGATTTCATCCTCCAGATATGCCGAAGCCACGCCCAGCTCCACGGCAAGCTGGTGGACGGTCATAGGAGTGCGGTAGGCGCTCGCCAGGATATTGCCGGGAAGCTTCCTGTTGAACAGATTCTGATATTCCATGTTGGCGCTGCCGAAAAAAACGGCGCTGAATTCAAATTTTACCGGACGGTAACTCTTTTCTCCAAATTCTCTTTTCATAATGCTTCCTTCTTTCTATATTTTTCGTGTGTTGGCCAGGACCCAATGTCGTATTTTGAAAGCTTTCGCTTATATAGTACCAGATTCGGGACATTGGTTAACGGAGATTTTTGGCAAATTTTAAAAACCCTCTTGACAGTTCCCTTACGTCATCCCGTATGATAGTTATCAGCTACATGAAAGAAGAAGCAGAAAAAGGAGACAAGCCTAACATGAAAGAAATCTTATACACCGCGGGTGAAATCGCCAGAATCGCCGGGGTATCCCTGCGCACCATACGCTTTTATGACGCAAAAGGCCTGCTGAAGCCCGTTTCCCATTCGGAGGCGGGATACAGGTACTACAATCAGGACTCCCTGGCCGTGCTCCAGCGCATCCTGACGCTGAAGTACCTGGGTTTCTCCCTCCAGAAAATCGAGGAGATCATGTCCTCCCGGAGCATGGAGCAGCAGCTGACGGAGCAGAAGGAGCTTCTGCTGCAGAAAAAGCGCCAGCTGGAAGAAATCCTCTCCGCCATGGAGATGATGGAGAACAGCAGGGAGAGCGACAAACTGGGCTTCCTGATCCGGCTGCTGAACCTGCTCACAGAGGAAGAGAAGATACAGGAGCAGTACAGGACATCGGGCAACCTGGAGAAGCGCATCCGGCTCCATGACTACAGCACCAGCCCCCAGGGGTGGATGGAATGGGTCTATGAGCGGCTGGAGCTTGGGGAGAATGAGGATGTCCTGGAACTGGGCTGCGGGACAGGGCTGCTGTGGCAGATGAACGTCCACAGGCTGCCGCCGGGACTGCGCCTGACGCTGACTGACCGGTCTGCGGGCATGCTTGAGAAAGCAAAGGAAAACTTATCTGTTTTCCGAAAAACATTAGATGAAAAACAGATAAAAATAGAATACCGAATCTGTGACGCGGACAGCCTGGAACTGGAGAAGGAAAGATATGACTGCATCGTCGCCAACCACATGCTGTACCATGTAAAGCGCAGAGAGGCCTGTCTCCGGGAAATCGCACATGGCCTGAAGTCTACGGGCAGATTTTTGTGCTCCACCATAGGCGACGGCCATATGCGGGAACTGCACGAACTCGTGGCGGCCTTCGATGCCCGGATCGAGATGCCCTTCGAGAGCATCACCAAGGCCTTCCGGCTGGAGAACGCCGGGCCCCAGCTGCAGGCCTTCTTCCCACAGGTAGAGCGGATGGATCAGGACAATGACCTGATTGTGGACGACATAGAGGCAATCTGCGGCTATGTGTCATCCTATCCCGGCAATGCCGCCTGCATCCTGGAGCAGAGGGCAGAGGAATTCCGCAGTCTTCTCCGGAAGCGGATGGACAGGGAAGGGGCGATTTTCATCCACAAGTCCACGGGGATGTTCCGGTGCCGGCTCTGACCGGGAACCGATTCCCAGGCTCTCGGCTTCTGGCTGGCGGCGGTCAAGGGAGAATCTCCGGGCGCTGCCGATTTGGATGAAAAGCAAGGATGAAAAGCGGAGCAGCTTGACAGTGCCGGGTATCAATGGCATACTGTATATAGGAGAAAGAGGGAACCCCGGCCGGCAGAGGGAAGGGGCTTGCCGCGATTTCTATGTCAGGAGGGGACGGAAAGTGGCGGGTCTGTGACGCGGGGACAGAGGAGTGAGACGGATTCCGGGGAAAACAGGACAGAGAGGGCGGGGCGAAAGCCCCGCCCTGGTCATGCATCTCATTCTTAAAAAGCGTCTGCCCTTTGACAGATGCCGGCATATGCCCGCTGACCCTGGCCGGATGCTGCTCTGCCGGCCTGCGCTGGTACCTGGCGGCATGGAAGCGTCCGCCGGAAAGGCAGTCCATGGCGTTGCCGTGGCACATCATGCGCTCCACCCACAGGGGGGAGACGGCATCCTCAGGGAAATCCCAGTCGCACAGCCCGGAGAGACGGGCATGGCTATTTTAAGGAATTGGCGTATATTAGGCTTTTGGAAAAGTGGACTTTTTGGCCGTATTATGTTATACTGACCTCCAAAGCTGCGATTCTTGACAGATACGGCGGGAAGCTCCCAGGGGTCTTGACCCATTGCCGGACAGTCCCGGAGCTCGCGGCTGCACATACGCGGAACCGCCAGGCGCAATGGATGGCCGAGGGGCATTCCAGGGCCGCTGCCGCAGGGCGCGGCACAGGCATTCTGTGGCAGGACGTAGATGGGGTTGCCGCGTCATGGGGTTCCGCAGGCAGGCTTCAGGACGTCATAGGACAGGGAGGGCGACTTTATGGGGAATCTAGGGGGATTTTTTGATAATATAAACGAAATCGTCTACGTGGCAGACATAGCGGTCCATGAACTGGTCTATATGAACAAAAGGGCCATGGACGTCTTCGGCATCTGCTCCCTGGCGGAAGTCAAAGGGCAGCCCTGCTACCGGGTCCTGCGCGGCAGCGCCGTCCCATGCTCGTTCTGTAACGGATGCGGACCCGGAGAGGGCTACTTTGAGCAGCGGCATTTCCACCAGCAGATGAACAGGCATTTCCTGCTCAGGAGCGCGATTCTGGAGGAGAATGGGAAACGCTACCGCCTGGAGATGGCGCTGGACATCAGCAGCCAGGAACAGCACAAGAGCATAGTGCGCAACGTCCAGAACCTGGAAGCCGTCATCAACGAAGGTCTAAGGGCGGCCCTTCTGGAAGAGTCGCCGGACAGGACTTTGGAGGTGTTCCTGGAATATCTGGGAAAGGCCCTGGAGGGAGAGCGGACTTACATCTTCGAGCGCAATCCCGCGGGGGGCGACGACAATACCTATGAGTGGGCGGCGGAAGGGGTGCGGCCGGAGAAGGAAAACCTTCAGAATGTCCCCCCGCAGGTCTGCGCCAGCTGGTACCGGAAGTTCAGCGTGGGCAGATATATCGTCATCAACAGCCTGGAGGAAATCAGGCATAGCGACCCTCTGCAATACGAAAATCTGAAAGCACAGAACATCCGTTCTCTTGTAGTGGTCCCGCTGTATGATGAAGACAGGATTATAGGCTTCTATGGCGTGGACAATCCCCCGGTGAAGTCCCTGGAGTACACCTCGAACATGCTTCAGACCGCGGCCTATTTCATCGTCTCCTCCCTGCGGCGGCGCAACCTGGTCAGGGAGCTTGAGAAGCGCAGCCATGATGTCCTCTATGCCCTCAACGTGGACTATCTGGGCATCTATGAGGCGGACTTTGCCGCGGACACATGCCGGATTTACCGGGAGAACGAATTCCGGGGGGAGAACCAGCCCATCAATTTCGCGGATGGTTATGAGACGGCCATGGAAAGCTACATCTCCCGGTATGTGACGCCCCGGGATCAGGAGCGGCTCCGCATGGTGACGAAAAAAGAGTACATCCTGGCGCAGCTGGAGATGAAGAAGAAATTCTATGTCCGCTACCAGGTGAAGGACAATCCCAAAGGGCTCAAGAACCTGGAAATCCACTTCTCCGTCACTGGGCGGGAGGCGCAGGAACAGAGCGCGATATTTGCCTTCCGTGACATCAATGCCGTGGTGGAGCAGGAGGAAAGGTACCGGCTGGAGGCCAGGCAGAGCCTGGAGGACATCCTGGAGGGCGGCAGGACCGGCATCTGGTCCATGGAGCTGGAGGAGGGCTGCGAACCCAGGATGTATGCGGACAGGACCATGCGGATGCTGTTGGGGGTGGAGGAGGATACGGAGCCGGAGGCCTGCTACCGCCGCTGGTTCGGGAACATCGAGCCGGACTACGTGGAGATGGTCCGGAAAGCGGTGCAGGAGATTCTGGAAACCGGGCGCTCCGAGGTGGCGTATCCATGGAACCATCCCACGCTGGGGAAAATCTATGTCCGCTGCGGCGGCATGCGGGACAAAGAATTCAAAAAGCCCGGCGTCTGCCTCAACGGATACCATCAGGACATCACGGAAGTGATGGTGAACCGGAAAAAGCAGGAGCAGGTCATCATGGAGCTCCTGGAGAAAGTGCGGCGGGCCAATTCCGCCAAGAGCGAATTCCTCTCCCACATGTCCCATGACCTGCGCACGCCCATCAACGGAATCCTGGGCATGCTTACCATTATGGAGCAGACCGAAGGAGACCTGGAGAAGCAGAGAGCCTGCCGGGAGAAGATCCGCGTCTCCACGCAGCATCTGCTGTCCCTTGTGAATGATGTCCTTCAGGTCAGCAGGCTGGACAGCGGCAAGCCCGTCGTTGGGGTGGAATCCTTCGACCTCCGCGATACGCTGGAGCAATGTAGGATGATCATGTCCCCCCACGCGGAGGCGGCGGACATCCGGCTGGTGCTGGAGGAAGCCGGCCTGCGCCACAGCAGGCTGATCGGCAATCCCGTGCAGCTGAAGCAGATCCTCACGGGCATCATCGATAACGCCGTGAAATATAACCGGCCTGGGGGCTCCGTGTTCCTACGGGCGGAAGAGATTTCCTGCCAGGAAGGTTCCGCCACCTATCAATTCGTGGTGGAAGACACCGGAATCGGCATAGGAGAAGAGTTCAAGGAACGTATGTTCGAACCCTTTGCCCAGGAAAATGCGGGGGCAAGGACGAACTTCAGCGGGGCGGGGCTTGGCCTGTCCATTGTAAAGAAGCTGGTAGAGCAGATGGAGGGCAGAATCGAGGCGGAGAGCCGGATCGGAAGGGGAAGCCTGTTCCGGGTCACCCTGTCCATTCCCCTGGACATGCAGGGGGACGCGGCGCCGGAGGCAGGGGAAGAGGCCAGGGAATCCGATGCCCGCGCCGACATTTCGGGGATGCATGTGCTTTTGGTGGAGGACAATGAGGTCAACTGCGAAATCGTGGAATTCATCCTGGAACAGGCGGGCGCCTCGGTGGTCACTGCCAAGGACGGAAAGGCCGCCGTAGAGGCTTTCCAGGCATCGGAGCACGGGGCCTTCGACTGCATCCTGATGGACCTGATGATGCCGGTGATGAGCGGATTTGAGGCGGCCCGCACAATCCGCGGCCTGTCCAGGCCGGACGCGGGAGCCGTGCCCATCATAGCCCTGTCGGCCAATGCCTTTGAAGAGGACATCGCCATGACAAAGGATGCTGGGATGAACGGGCACCTGGCCAAGCCGGTGGACATGGACAGGATGTTCTCCATGATGGAGCAGCTGAAAGGTGAATGGAGAGCACAGGGATGAAGTACAGCTCATTGGAGACAGCGAGGCTGGTCTTACGTGAGCGGAGGACGGAAGACGCGGAAGATCTGTACGAATATGCGCGGAATCCGCAGGCGGGCCGATGGCGGGCTGGGCGCCTCATGCCGACCGGGAGAGGTCGCTGGGGATATTGAAGGGTTATCAGGCGCGTGATCGAAAAGTGCGGATTTGAGTACGAGCTTACACTGGAAAACACTCATACGGATTATGACGGGCATGTGTCGGACGGATTTACGGAAAAATCCGTGAACATGGAATTCCCGGGATTTTGAAGAGACAGAGAATCAGGCGGATATACATTGTGAGTAGCAGGCGCATAATTTGTGAAGAATCTAAATTTGTAGTTTCAATATGCCATTCCAAGACAATAGGATGAATATTGTCTTGGATGGCATTCTTTATTTTCACATCAAGGGCATCAAACCGCATTTTCACAGACAGGACATCCAGGGCGATGAGATTATATGGGATTTTATATAGGATTCAGAGGGAAAATTCGGGATTGCGTTATTGAGGAGAACGCTCTTTTTTTAACCACAGGTTAAAAGAAGCTTTCCTGTGAATATCTGTACATAATCGGAAAATGCCAATATAATGGAACAACAGGCAGAACTTCGCATAGACGAAAACGGACTATAAGGTAAACGAAAAGCCACATCAAAACAGAAAGGAAAAGTGATGAACATCTACATCGGCGAAAACATCAGAAGGCTGCGTCTGGGCAGAGAAATCACCCAGGAGCAGCTGTCGGCGGCCATGGGCGTTTCCTGCGCCGCCGTGAGCAAATGGGAGCGAGGGGAGACCTTGCCGGACATCTCGCTGCTTCCTCTGCTGGCGCACTATTTCAGCGTGTCCATCGATGCGCTCATGGGCTATGACGCCGCCCGGATAGAGGAAGAAATCAGGCAGTTCCTGGAGGAGCACGACAAGCTTTTCCGGGAGGGAAAGAAGGAGGAGTACACCCGGCTGTCCGAGAAGGCTTATCGGGAATACCCCAATGACTACAGAGTCATGAACTACTACATGTGGGACAAGGTGGGAGACTATGTGGACAATGACCCCGAAGTGCTTCTGGCAGACCGGGAGGAGCTGCTGGAAATCTGCCGGAGGACTCTGGAGGGCTGCAGCGACGCTTTCCTACGGCTGGACGCCGTCAACATGCAGGGCAAGATATTGCACGCTCAGGGGAAGACAGAGGAGGCCATGGCCCTGTACAAAAGAGAAATCCCCAACTGGTACCTGACTTGCGGTCAGAAGACGGAACAGCTTTTTGCCAGGGACACGCCGGAGTACGCCCATCAGCTTCGCTTTAATATGCTGGAGCTGGGTGCCTTCACCGTGAATAAAAAGTGCAATGAGCTATGGTACTGCAGCGGTCTCTCCGCCAAAGAGAAGGGAGAAGCCGCCCTTGCCATCTGCGCCGCGCTGGAGACACTGGGAAGAACAGACTATTGCCACGAGACAGACTATTATCTTTGCGGCTTTGCGTCAGTCATGGCCAGAAAGCTGCAGTCCACAGATGAAGACAATAATATAATAGAACGGCTTCGCAGAATCAGCGAGGACGCCAAAACACGATTTATGGTGCACGACACGATAGACCAGTTGGCAAAGGAAATCCTGTCATATGATTTCCTGGAGCTCCCCTGGTTCAGACAAGCCAGAACCAGAACTTCAGCAACCGGCAAGCCGGAACCAGGATCCGGGCAACCAACAAGCCAAAGGCAAAGGAGACAAGATGAAAGTGAAAGATGAAGAACAAAGAACGAAGAGCCGCTTCCGGCGGGAAGTGGCGGCAATCGCCGTCATGTCCTCTGTGCTGTCGATGCTGCTCCAGGCGATGTCCCTGCTCCCGGTGGCGATGATGCCTCCGGTGATTGACACCTACATTCCGTCAGGAGAGACCGGGAAAGTGATTTTCGCCATCCTGGCCTTCTGCGGCATTCCCGTGCTGGTGACCTTCGGCTATAACTGGTACCAATACTTCCTGATGCTCCAGAGCCGCAGGCTCATCGCCCGGGTGAACCTGGAATGCTTCGACAAGCTGATTCATCAGCCCATGGCCTTTTTTGACGAGAACCATTCCGCGGAGCTGGCCAGAAAGGCGTCCGATGACATGGTGTCTTACATTGCGGTGTGGACCATAGATCTGCCCAGGCTCTTGTCCGGCGCGGCAAGCGGCATCCTGGTCTTCGTCCTGCTGTGCCGCATCCATATTCTGGCCGCCCTGTTCCAACTGCTGTACATTCCCGTCAGCATAGGCCTGATGAAACTGGTGGGGAACAGGCTGCAGCAGCTGATTGCCAGGGTGGTGGATTTCAACGCCCGGTACCAGAAGCAGATGCAGGAGGCCTTCCGATCCATACGCCTGGTGAAAGCCGGGGTGATGGAGGAGCAGGAGGACAGGAAAGTGGAGGAAATCCAGGGGAGCGTGCTGAAAATCTGGGGCAAAGTAGCCTTTTTCGACAATTTCGTGGGCGGCATCTCCAACACCCTGATGCCCGGCTTTTTCTATGGGGCCACATTTATCCTTGCGGCGCTGCTGGCGGCAACGCAGGCCATCACCATCGGCTCCATGACGGCGGCGGTGGGCTACGCCTCCAGAATACACGATATTTTCACCGGCCTGATTGCCACCTACAACGGATATCAGAAAGCCAGGGGCCAGGTGGCCGCCATACAGGGCTACCTGGAGCTGGAGGACGAGCGGGACAGGGAAGGCCAGGGCAGATGGCGTTTTGAACAGGAAATCCTCTTCGAGGACGTGTCTTTCCGGTATCCCCATACCCAGAAGGACATCCTGAAGCACAAGAGCCTGAAGATAAGGCAAGGGGACTGGGTGGGCATCACAGGCGCCAGCGGCATCGGAAAGAGCACAATCCTGGAACTGCTGCTGCGGTTTTACGATGTGGACGAGGGCTGCATCCGAGTGGACGGGCAGCCGTTGGGAGACATCAGTCTCTATGACCTGCGCAGGTCTGTGTCCTATGTGCCCCAGGAGCCTGTGCTGCGGCAGGGGACGATTCGGGACAATCTGCTGCTGGTGAAGCCGGATGCCACACAGGCGCAGCTGATTGACGCGGCGGAAAGAACCGGAATCCTGAGGGAAATCCAGGGTGGGCTTGACCGGGAAATCGGGGAACAGGGCATGGCGCTGTCCGGCGGGGAACGGCAGCGAATCGCCATAGCCAGGTGCCTGCTGGAAGACACAAAAGTAATCCTTCTGGACGAAGCCACCAGCCAGATGGACAAAGCCACCCAGGATGCCATGGCGGAACTGCTGCACCGGGAGCAGAAGGCCAGAGGGGCTACTGTAATCAGCGTGGCCCATCGGCTGGAATTTAACCGTTTTGCGGACGAAACAATCAGGATGGAGTGAGGGCGCTGGGGGGATGATGGGTGATAGTCGGTGAGGGGCGGCAATCTGTCCTTGACAACCTATGGTTCATCCGCTATTCTGGCTATAAAGGATTTCAACCCGAGACTAAGGAAGTATCTACAAATAACTGCTGCAAGTTTATAGCCGTTTTCGTTTATTTCTGGGCTTTCTCCTAAACAAGTTGCATCAGTTATTTTCCGACAATTCCTAAAGGGTATCTGGAAAAGCGGGGGAACCGCCCAAAACGGTTTCTGGAAAGCAGCGTGATAAGCGGTTCGGAGATTCCGAGAGGATATTATATATTGGGGGAGAAAGGAAAGCAAGAATGATACAGGAAATGACTTTCAGAAAAGAGGACGGAAGGAACATACAGGGGCGGCTGTACTGGCCGGAGGAAAAGGAAGGGAAGCTGCCGTTGGTTATTTTCAGCCATGGTTTCGGCGGAAATTACCGGGAGCTTGTGCACCATGGGGACGGGTTCGCCGAGGCCGGCATGGGCTGTCTGTTCTTCGATTTCTGCGGAGGCGGCAGGGAGAGCCGCAGCGACGGCACCATGGAGGAGATGACCGTGGAATCCGAGTGCGGGGATCTGGAGACTGTCCTTGAGGCGGCGAAACGGCTGGACTGCGTTGACCCGCAGCGGATTTTTCTGCAGGGCGAGAGCATGGGAGGGCTGGTGTCGGCGCTGGTGGCTGCCCGCCGCCCTCAGGACATCAGTGGCCTGATTCTCTGGTATCCGGCTTTTTCGATTCCGGAGGACGCCCAGAGACGGTACATGGCCGGAGAAAATCAGGTCTTCGGCATTGTCTTGGGGAAAGCGTTCGATGAACAGGCCAGGAAAATCGATGTGTACGGAAGCATAGCGGCATATCCGGGGCCCGTGCTGCTGATTCATGGCACAGAGGATTCCGTCGTGCCTCTCAGCTGTTCCGAGAGGGCGCTGTCCTACTGCAGCGACGGGCAGCTCATAAAGATGGAAGGCGCGGGGCATGGTTATGAAGGGACCCAATGCGCTGCCGCCAGAGAGCATTCCATTGCCTTTGTAAAAACGTGCTGTGGCTGAAGTCAGTCTCTGGGATTGCTATGGCTACGGGTGAAGCCGGCTGCGGAATGCCCGAAAGCACGAACGGAATGGAGAGAAGCGCGATGATACATATAGCGATTTGCGATGATGAGCGGGACTTCGTGGCTTATCTGACAGGATTGCTGGAGAGGTACGCCGCCGAGACAGGCGAGGAAATCAGGATCACCGCTTGCTACGACGGTCTGGAACTGACAGAAAAATATGACACCACAATCGATCTGGTTTTCCTGGACATCCAGATGGAGCGGATGGACGGCCTGCAGGCCGCGGAGCGGATCCGGCAGATGGACGAGGGCGTGGGCATCATCTTCCTGACCACCCTGGTGCAGTACGGCCTGGAGGGATACAGATACCAGGCCGTGAACTATATCATTAAACCGATGAAATATATCCGATTAAAAGAAGAAATGAACCAGTGGCTGAAAAGGCGCAGAAAAGAGGAAAGCCCGTCCCTGGTAATCGCCAACGACAGCGGCAGATACAAAGTCTTCCTGAAATCCCTTCGGTACGTGGAGACTTACAACCGCAATCTTCTGCTGCACACGGAAGGGGAGAAAATCGTCTGCTATAAAAATATGAAGGAGATGGAGCGGGAGCTGAAGGAGAAAGGCTTCGCACGCTGTCACACCAGCTACCTGGTGAATCTGAACTACATAAAAGGCATCAAAAAGCTGGAACTGGAACTGATCACGGGAGAAATCCTCCCCATCAGCCAGCCCAGGCGGAAGGAGTTCACGGAGCGGCTGACAGAATACTGGGGGGATTTGCTATGATACGGTTTTTTGACATTCTGTCTCTGGGGCTGGAATGGGGCTATGTGTTCGTCTTTTTCCGGATGCTGCAGACCTTTCTGCCGCTGCGCCGGAGCATGGCCATGCGCGTCCTGGCCTTTTTTGCCAATAGCCTCCTGGCGGTGGTAATCATCTATTCCAATGACCTGGCGAACTTGCTGGGGGCGCTGCTGGGCTTCGTGGCCTATGTGGCGGTGTTCCACAGAGGCTCATGGGCAGAGCGGCTGACAGCGGTGCTGGTCTTTTACCCCGCGCTGATTGCCGTGAATTACCTGATGATGGATATGGGGAGTAGGCTTTTCTTTGGGGTGACGGACGCTTCCGGCAAAGAAATCGCTCTGTGGACGAAAGAGGAGCAGCTTGCCAGCACGGCCATCCATGTCGCGACGATGCTGCTGCGGCTGCTGTTCTGGCTTGGCGCATGGCATTTCCTCCGGAAGTATCTGCGCCGGATCGCATCCGGCCTGACCGCCAAGATGTGGATGGTGGTGGACATCCTGATGCTGTCGCCCTTCGTGGCGATTTTCACGATCATCTATTTCATGCCGGAGGATCCTGTGATTGTCTATCCCATCTGCGGGGCCTCCATCTTCTCCAGCTTCGGGTGCATCTATCTGGCGGCGTACATCTGTAATTCCGTACAGACGGCCTACCGTGCCCAGGAGCTGGAGATGAAGCAGTCCTATTACAGAGACCGGACGGGCGATGAGGAGCGGGTGCGGGGCATCTACCATGACCTGAAGAACCATCTGCTGGTTCTTCAGGCCCAGGCGGGAAACCGGCAGGAGGTGGACGCTTCAATCCAGGGACTGCAGAGCCAGATTCATGCGTACGAGAATTATTACCACACGGGGAACGAAATACTGGATATCATTATACGGGATAAAGCGAAAAAAGCCCGGGAGAGCCAGATTGATTTCAGCGCCGCTATCGCCCTGGAGGACGGCGCTTTCATAGAGCCTCTGGACATCAGCACCATCTTCGGCAACGCCCTGGACAACGCCATAGAGGCCAGCCAGTGCCTGCCCCAGGAGGAGCGGCTCATCACAGTGAAGGCCGGCCGCATCCGGGACATCCTGGTGATGAGCGTGGAGAACAATGCCCTGCCGGAGACAATCGATCCGGAGCGGACCACGAAAGAGGACGCTTTTGCCCATGGCTTCGGCATCCCCAATATCAGAAAGGCCGTGGAGCGGTACGGGGGTCAGTGTAGCGTCAGGGCGGAGGAAGGCCGGTTCGTGCTGAAAATCATGATTCCGATGCCATGATTCCCGGGCGGAGCCAAAGCCTTCTGCGCCCCGGCATCCAGATTTCCCCGGCGCTCTCGTGGTGTGTTCCCGGCGATATCCTTAGGCAAATCCAGTGATATGTATCCGTTTTGCAAATTTCACAAGCCGCCAACAGTCCGTTATTCATCCCCCAGATACGACTCGGCTCCCGCCTCCATGATTTGCCGCACCACCTCGCTGAAATACCTTGGGGGAATATCCTACAGGGAGATGGTCTTCTCCTCGTCTTTCTCGTCGGACTCATGGGTTTCCCAGTCGAAAGTGCCCGCATCGAAAAAATGTGCTCCATAAAGCTCGGTTTCCATATTGTCAAAGGGCGTTTTTCCTGGCTGTTCCGGCCAGTGCTGTGTCCTCTGCAGGCATCGGACGATTCAAGGCTGCGGTGGGGGAGCAGTGCGGTGAGGGGACAGACAGGAGTAAGGAATTGTCTACAAATAACTGATGCAAGTTTATAGCCGTTTTCGTTGTATTTCTGGGCTTTCTCCTAAACAAGTTGCATCAGTTATTTTCCGACAATTCCTAAAGAATACTTTTTGACATTATCTATTATACTACAAAAATGCCCAAAATTCAAGACTGCCATTTCGGTTCATTGTCTGCTATAATCATCTTCCACAGCAACTCAGCCAGCCGTGGAGCGCATGTGGGGCGGGGATGGGGAAAGCCTGAAAGCGGCATTGGGGCAGAAGCGGCGTGAGGAGCGTATCGCGGATTTGGGGTAGAAGCAGCGGAAGGAGTGTATCGCGGATTCGCGGCAAAAACAGCGGAAGAAGCGGATTGCGGCTTTGGGAAAGCAGGCGCTCTGGCCGAAAGCAGTGGGAAACTTGTGACAGAAAGGGGCATTGCCATGGAAAAAAGTGATTTTCAGAGGGAAGCGGCGTATTTTGAAAAAGTGGAGGGCATCATCCGGAGGAAGCTGGAGAAACTGTGCGGCGGCAAAGCTTCGCTGCGGGATCAGGTGGTGCGGGAACGGAAAGACATGTGGGATGAAAACCGGCATATCATCCGGGAGTTCGACGATGTCATCCTGCTGAGCGCCCAGGAGGCGTCCGTGAATTACGCGGAGGCGCAGTATGAGCGGAACGAGCTGGAAATCCAGAGGCTGTCGAAGCTGGAGAAATCCCCCTATTTCGGCCGGGTGGATTTCGAGGACAGCGAGACGGGCAGCCCGGACACCATCTACATCGGCATCTACAGCCTGACGGAGGAGGAATCCCACGAGGTATATGTGGTGGACTGGCGGGCCCCCATCGCGTCCATGTTCTATCAGTTTGACCTAGGGCCCGGCTGGTATGAGGTCAACGGCTATAAAACAGATGTCGAAATTACGCGGAAACGGCAATATAAAATCGAAGACGGTCGTTTCCTCTCCGTGTACGACACAGACTCCTCCATGTATGACGACATTCTGGGAGAGGTCCTCTCGAATGATTCCGACCATAGGCTGAAAGTCATCATTGGGAGCATCCAGAGGGAGCAGAATGCGGCCATCCGCAGCGACACCAGGCGCTCCTGCCTGATCTACGGGCTGGCGGGCAGCGGAAAGACCAGCATCGGACTTCACCGTCTGGCGTATCTTCTTTATCACAATAAAGATACCATAAAGTCGGAGAACATCCTGATTCTGTCGAACAACAACATATTCGGCTCCTATATTTCCACCATACTCCCTGACCTGGGGGAGAAGCCAGCGGAGACGAAGGTGTTTGCCGACATCCTGGAGGAGGCTATGGGGGAAGGCGTCAAGATTGAGGATTATTATACCCAGCTGAAGCGGGTGGAGGACTTCGCGCGGGTGGCAGCATGTTATGGAGAGGAGCGGATAAAATGGCTCCAGGTCAAGTATTCGGCGGAGATGCTGCAATACTGCATTGATTATTTTGCGTCCTTTTCCTTCCAGATTCCGGAAGTCCGCTATAAGGAGGAGGTGATTGTGTCGCCCCAGACCATTCAGGGCAAGCTGAAGACCGGGCAGCCCCTGTCATTTTCCGCCACCCTGGAGAGACTGAACTATCTGATTAAAACGTCCATCGAGGACTTCTTCCGGCTCCGCAGAGAGGAGATGAAGGAGGAAATATGCGATGACAGCATTGAGAATCAGGGGGAAAGCCTGTCCGAGCGAGAGATCAATGCGCTTTATAATAGAAGGAAGTTCGAATATGTGAATGCGACCCGGGAGGAAGTGGCCAGGCTGAACCGGCTGGACCCGAAAAAGCAGATGATAGAAATCTTCTCCGGCTATCTGCGGCAGATGGGAGAGGGGAGCGAGGAGGTGGAAAGGCTGTCCGACTGTCTGGAGCGGGGGAGGCTCTGGTACGAGGACGCGCTGCTCTATCTGTTCGTCAAGGTGCTGATGGGGGATGTGAAACCGTTTACGAATATTTATCATATCGTCATAGATGAGGTACAGGATTACAATCGGATTCAGCTGTACATTATGAAATATTTATTCCCCAGGAGCAATTTCACCTTGCTGGGGGATATTTATCAGACCGTCAATTCCTTGACGACAATTCGAAAGTATGAGGATTTCGAAAAGGTCTTCGGGGATGGTCTGATGCGGATTCGGCTCAGCAAATGCTATCGCTCCTCCAGCGACATCAACGCGCTGGCCTTTGCCCTGATTGGGGAGGAGGAGCGGCCCATAGAGGAGGAATACTCCTATTTTGAGCGGGCGGTGAGGAAGCCGCAGTATGTGGTCTGCCGGGATATGCTCTCCTGCCTGGTTCCTCTGCTGGAGCAGCTGGAGAAGTACCATTCCGTGGCGGTTATCGTGAACAGCGACGAGGAGGCCCTGAGGGTAAAATCCTGGTTGCGGGGAAAGAAAGAGGCACAGCTGATCATATCGCCGGAAGATGAGCTGAAAGATAGGGTTGTAATCATGCCGCTGCTGCTCGCGAAGGGGCTGGAATTCGATGCCGTGATATTGTTTGATTGCATCCATGGCAATGAAAAGGATGCCAATATGAGGCGCAAGGTGTACCTGGGATGCACCAGGGCCCTGCATGAATTGTACTTCGTGGAAAGGGATGTGCTGCCGGATTCGCTGCGGGGGTGTGAGGAGTATATGGAAGTGAGGACTTTTGAGGAATGAGCTTTTTTGAGGCGCATTCCGCGTTATGATTCGCCGGCGGCGTTCCTGTCAGGCAGGGGGCCGCCGTTTTTTTGTAGGTGGCTGCGGGGCTTTTGAGGGAGAAAGGACTTGCGTAGAGAGTCATGGCACAGGCATCGGGGTTCTGAAGAATTTCTAAAATGGTTCTGTATTGTTTTTGGTACAGAAAAACGCAGCGGTTTCTGCTATCATTAAGGAGATGAGGAAACATCGCAGAAAACCGCAGACGAAGCGGAAACGGAACAGGAGACGAGAAAGATGACAGGGAAAGTGATTCGGCGCATCATCAAATTCTTTTTTCAAAAAATGCCCTTGGAGAGCGCCCTCTCCGGCCTGGCGTATCTTCTGGAGAATTTCCATCCTACGATTCTGACAATACTGTCAGCCAACTTTTTCCAGGCCGCCTATGATCACCTGGCCGGAAAGGGCGGGGCGGCGGCTCTCTGGGGCTATGCCGCGGCGATGACAGGCTATTATATCGTCTATACTGTTCTGTATTCCCTGTCCAGCATATGCATCAACGCCGGTGTCTATGAGAAATCCATGCGCCTGCTGAAGGACGACCTGGTGGAGACATCATCGGGGCTTCCGCTGATTCAATACGAGGATGAGGGGATGCTTTCCTGTAGAAAGCGGGCGGAGGAATGCGTGGAGAATGACCGCATCCCGGGAATCTTCATGCTGACCATCGTGCTGTCCACCTCCGTGGCTGGCATCCTGTCGCTGCTGATTGCGCTGGGGACCTACCATCCGCTGCTGTCTGTGGTGGCAGTGGCCAGCGTCGCCCAGTTCTTCCTGTCGGATTGGATGCTGGAGAAGGAAGGCTATCGTGTGGAGGCGTCTTTGACGCAGAAGAAAAGGATGCGGGACTATATATGGAATCTGTTCACGGATTTCGGCAGCGTCAGAGAGATGCGGGTCATGGGCTTTGACGGGCATCTGGCAGAGCGCTGGAAGCGGGAGCGGGACGCGGTGAATGAGGAAGAGTGGAGGCTGGACAGGAAGAAATGCCGCTTCCATCTGCTCTGTGACTGCGTAAAGACCTTCGGCTATCTGACCGGCGTGTTGTTTGCGGTGCTGCTGCTTCGGAGAGGGACCCTGTCCGTGGGCGTGTTCGGCGCGTGCCTGGTGGCCTTTGCCAGCGTGCAGACGGCTGTGGGAAATTTCTTCAGTTCTGTGGGAAAGATTCCGGGCTTCGCGGGCCTGGCGACGGATTATTTTGCCTTCGTCTCCGCGGGCAGAGAGCCTGGCGGCTGCGGAGCGGACAGCCGATGGGTGCCGCCAGGTTCTGCGGATTCGGAATCTGCTGCATCCCGGCCATCTGCTGCATCACCGGCACTTGCTGAAGTCCCGGCATCTGCTGTAGTCCCGGCATCTGCTGCAGACTTGGCACCCGCGGCGGAGACGCGGACTGGCAAGAGTGCCGGGCGGCAGAAAGGATGGGGGAAGGAGCGGGAGAAAAAACGGCAGGCATTTCAGGGAAGGATAGAGACAATCGCGTTGAAGAATGTAAGCTTCCGATATCCTCGCAGTCAGTCCCTGGCGGTGAAGTCCGCATCCCTGACCATACACAGGGGAGAAGTGGTCTCCCTGGTAGGGGTCAACGGAAGCGGCAAGACCACCCTGGTCAAGCTGCTGCTGGGCATATACAGCCCGGAACAGGGAGAGGTCTGCTATAACGGCAGGAACCTGGAGGAACTGGACAAAGAGTCCCTGTACCGCCATGTGGCGCTGCTGTCCCAGGATTTTGCCCTGTACCCTTTGTCCCTGGAAGAGAACATAGCGCTGGCGGACATCGGTAGGGCAGAGGAGCGAGAGCGCATCCAAGAAGCGCTGGAACGGGTTCACATGGAAGTGCTGTCCCAGGAAGCGGAGAAGCAGGCTCATACAGAAGGGCAGACCCGGGAAGCGGAGGAGCAGGCTCATATGGAGAGATTGTCCTGGGAAGCGGAGGAGCGAGTTCATAAGGAAGGGCAGTTCCGAAAAGCGGAGAAGCGAGTTCATGCAAAGAAATTGTCACGGGAAAGAAGCGGCTTCGGAGAAATCATGGGAAAGGAGTTCGGCGGCCCGGAATTCTCCGGCGGGCAGAAGCAGCGCCTGGCTCTGGCCAGGGTGCTGTTCGCTGACAGGGAGCTGATTATCCTGGACGAGCCCACCTCTGCCCTGGATCCTCTTCAGGAGAATGAAATCCTGGAGGAATTCCTCCGGCTGGCGCAGGGGCGAACCACCGTCATCATCTCCCACCGGGTGGGGCTGTGCCGCCATGTGGACAGAATCGCCGTCATGCGGGACGGGAGCATAGCGGAGTGGGGGAGCCATGAGGAATTGATGGCGGCAGAGGGGGAATACGCGAAACTCTATCACGCCCAGAGCAAATGGTACACGGATTAGGCACCCTCCGGGGCGCATTTACGGAAAGGCGGATTTGCGAAACATGAGACAATCCAAATATAAAGTGATTTTCACCGCCTTGTTTCAGGAGTGCGGGAAAGAGACAGTCTGGTACCTGTTAATGATGTCAGCCGCCGCGTTGCTGGGTCCCGCACAGCTTCTGTTCAAAGGCAGAATCCTGGATGCAGCCGTGTCCGGGGAAGGGAATCTGCTGTGGGAGATGCTTTGCTTTGGCGCGGCGGCTTCCCTGGCCTTTCTGACGGGGTATGGGAGCGAAATGGGCCGACAGCGGATGAAGCGGCGGCTGTACGGCCGGTTTTCGGCGAAGGTGCTGGATAAATTCTCCAGGATTCGGTATGGGGCCTATGAGTCGGAGGAGACCATGGATGTGATTAGGCGTATGGGCGATGCGCCTCAGGAGCATATCCTGGGATTTTTCAGCGCCTTTCTGGCAGTGGTCTCGGAAACAGTCAGTGCATTCTGCTATGGAATTATTTTTGCCAGCCTTTCTTTTTGGTGCCTGGCCCTAGGGGCGGCTGCCTTTGCGGCCATGCTGTTTTTCGACTTCAGGCGGATTCGGCTCATGACGGAACTGTACGAGGAGCAGACCATGGAGGAGCGCCTGATGGACAGCTATGGACAGATCCTGGGCGGCAAGTCCACGCTGTATGACCTGAAAGTGGCGGGAGCAGTGCCCTATTTGGTGAAAAAACGAAAAGAAATATCCGATAGGATAGTAAAAGAGCGCTATCGGCGCACCATACGGTCACAGATGGCCTACGCCTACGGCGAGATGACGATTGCGGCGTGGATGGGAATCGTTCTGTTCTTCTCGGTGTATGCGCTGGTGAAGGGGACGCTTACTATCGGCCTGTTCGTGGCGGTGGCGGGAGCTCTGCAGCAGATTCTGGGGACATTCCGCGGAATAGGGGACAGGTATTCCGAGCTGCAGCGGCGGATGGTCTCCGTGGACTACTATATCGCTTTTATGGAACTGGAGGAAGTGCTTGCGGAGAAGCGGGAATTGTCCATGGAAAGGCAGGAAGCGTCTGCGGAAAAGCGGGAGTCGTCCATAGAAAGGCAGAAAGTACCTGAGGAGAAGCGGAAAGCATTCATGGAAAGGCAGAAAGTGTCTGCGGAAAAGCGGGAGTCGTCCATAGAGAAGTCGAAGAATGTCAAGGCGGCGCAGACGGTGGGCATCCGGTTCGAGCATGTGACATTTACCTACCCGGGACAGGCGGAACCGGTGCTTCGGGATGTGAACTTCACGCTGGTGCCCGGAAGCAGGACGGCGCTGGTGGGGCAGAACGGATCGGGAAAATCTACCCTGATAAAGCTGATCTGCGGGCTGTACCCACCGGATTCGGGCAGAATCCTGATTGACGGGAGGGATGCGGCGGAGCTTGGCCAGAAAGCGCTGCAGCGGTATTTCAGCGTGATTTTCCAGGACTATGGCAGATATTTTTTTACCGTACAGGAGAACGTGGAACTGGGGGACGTGGAGAAGATGCACAGGGCCGGCCATGGGCGGGAGCGGGAGGTAAGAGCCGCTCTGCATAAAGGGCTGTCGGACGGCCTGGCCGGAAAGCTGGGGCAGCCGTTGGGGAACCTTTCGCCGGAGGGCATGGAACTTTCTGGAGGACAGTGGCAGAGACTGGCATTGTCCCGGGCCTGCTATCGGGACAGTGAAGTCCTGGTGCTGGACGAGCCCACGGCGGCTTTGGATCCCGTGGCGGAAAACGAACTGTACGGGAACTTCGTGGAGATGATGGAAGGCCGCTCCTGCATCCTGATTTCTCATAGACTGGCGGTGGCCAGGTATACAGACCGGATCCTTGTGCTGCAGAAGGGCGAGCTGATTGAGGAGGGAGACCATGATTCGCTGATGCAAAAAGGCGGGGTGTATGCTTCTATGTATCAGGCGCAGAGCCATTGGTACGCGCAGACATGAAAGAAACCCCACATGAAGATGAGGCATATGCCGAAGCGGCGGCAGACCGTCGGCATGCGCAGACGTGAATGAGGCCCCGCATGAAGATGAGACATATGATGAAGAGGCGGCAGACATTGGCACGCGCAAGCGTGGAAGAAGCTGACGAGGCTTAAGGCTACAGCCGCGAAACCTTGGTGAAATGAGTGAATGACATTGACTTTTCCGCATTTAGGACATAAGATGGAATCAGGCGATGACATCAGGGCCTGCATGGGGAAGGAGACTGCATGGGAATCTATCTAAATCCGGGAAACAGTGGATTTCAAAGAATCATAAACAGTGAATACGTTGACAAAACAGGATTGATTCATCAGGTGAATGATTCGATTGGCACAGTGAATAATCTGATATGCATCAGCAGACCCCGGCGGTTCGGGAAATCATATGCGGCCCAGATGATTTGCGCGTATTATGACTGTTCCTGCGATTCCTGCGGCCTTTTTGACGATAAGGAGATTGCGGGGACCGAAGGGTATCTGGCTCATTTAAACCAATATCAGGTAATGAATCTTGATATTACGACTTTTCTTTCGGCGGCACAGAGAAAGGGGATTCCACTGAAAGAGGTACCGGACATGATTGTCAACCGGCTTTTTGCTGAACTGGAAGAATTTTATCCTGACTGTACCAGCGGAGGAGGGTTTGCGGATAGCCTGGTTCGCTGCGTGGAAAAGACAGGAAGGAAATTCGTGTTTATCATAGACGAATGGGATGCGCTGATTCGGGAAGCGAAGGATGATGCTGTGGCACAAAAACGGTATCTTAGTCTTTTGAGGGAATGGTTCAAGAGCAATAACTTTACCCCGAAAGTGGTGGCCGCTGCTTACATGACGGGCATCCTCCCCATCAAAAAAGACGGTTCCCAGTCCGCCATCTCTGATTTTACGGAATATCCCATCCTTAACCCGGGTGCATTCGCTGAATATACCGGTTTTACAGAGGAAGATGTACAAAAATTGTGCTCAAAATATGGAATGAGTTTTGAAGATACAAAAAAATGGTACGATGGGTACGATTTTTCGGAGATTGGTGCAGCCTATAATCCATATTCGGTCATGTGCGCAGTCAGATCGCGGGAATTTCAGTCCTACTGGAGGAAGACTTCTGCGGCAGAATCGCTGATGACATATATTAACATGGACTTTGAAGGAATGCAGGAAGTTGTTTTGCGATTGATAGCGGGGGAAGAGATTGAGGTTGACACAGAGGGATTCGAAAACGATTTTGAGACTTTCAGGAGCAGGGACGATGTGATGACATTGCTCATTCACTTGGGATATCTGACCTGGGACAGAAAAGAAAAAGTGGCCAGGATTCCGAATGAAGAGATAAAGGCTGAATTCAGGAAAGTTTTGAAAGGCGAGAATGTAAACCGACGATGGCTTGAAATGATACGGCATTCCCAGAAACTTTTGGAAAGTACGATTGCAGGTGATTCGGGCACCGTGGTGAAAGCGATTGAAGCAATCCGTCAAGCGCAGTATGCGCCGACATTTTACAACAATGAACAGGCGCTCCGGTATGTGATTAAGTTTACTTACATTGCCGCCATAGACCAATATCTTAAGGTCGAGGAGCTGCCGTCAGGCAAAGGGGTTGCGGATGTGGTGTATCTGCCTAAGCGGAAGTCAATGCTTCCCGCTATGATTGTGGAGCTGAAATGGGATAAGTCATCGGAGGGGGCCATCGGACAGATCAAACGGAGGAACTACCCTGTGGTGTTACAGGATTACGGCGGTGAGATTGTGATGGTCGGAATCGGCTATAATCCGAAAACAAAGGTTCATACATGTGAAATCGAGAGGATTTAACGCCGGCATTCCGTAAGGAAAATACCTGTGTCGGTTTCTCAGGGTCTGACTCCCCGCAGTTTTGCTGCGGGGAATTTTGACAAGCCATCCGTTCCAAATCACTTAGGAATTGTCGGAAAATAACTGATACAACTTGTTCAGGAAAAAGCCCGGAAATCAAACAAAAGCCGTCATGAACTCGTAGCAGTTATTTGTAGACAATTCCTTATCATCGTAATGGTCTTTGCACGAAAGAATCGTTGTGTTCAGGATTCCGCTGGATATCTCTGATAAGGCGGAAACAGGCATAAGTGAAACCGTATTGCCGATTACAGAAAATGTTAATAAACGTGAATAAATGTGCAAAATTAGCTTGACAAAAGCAATGGCAAGTGGTAATATATGTGTAACAAACAGGAACCTGATTTGTGGAATCCATAAAAATACATGCCATGCAGAAAACAGGGCAAAACGCCCCATCGATGCGTGAAGAAACGGGAACAGGAGGTAAGTATGTTTATTGAAGAACGGCACAGACTAATTTTAGAGTATCTGGCGAAAAACGGCAGCATCACCACCAACGACATCATCGAACAGTACAACGTAAGCTATGACACGGCCAAACGCGATTTAAGAATCCTGGACGAGAAAGGCCTGTTGAAAAGGACGCACGGCGGGGCCCTTCCCCTGCATCAGGTTGCCATCGGCAGACCCCCCAGGGAGACCATAAGGGACGTGGTCTCCATAAAGGAAAACTATTACCAGATTGCCCTGAAAGCGGTGAGCATGATTGCGGACAATGACGTGGTGTACCTCTCCCCGGCCACAGTGGGCTATTTCATGGCCAAGAACATGCCCACGGACAGAAAGGTCAAAGTGGTGACCAACTCCATCATCATCGCGGAGGAACTGCGCCCCAGGGACAATATCTCCGTAATCCTGCTGGGCGGCGAGATGGACCACAAGGGCAACTGCTATGACAGCATCGCGGTGGAGACAATCAGGAGGCTGCGCTTTGACAAAAGCTTCATCACTTCCGCGTTCATCTCCGTCCAGTTCGGGCTGTCCATCCAGAAGACCATCGCCATCAGCTTTTACGAGGCCATCGTAGCCAGCTCTAAGAAAGTCATTGGGCTGTATCCCAAGGAGAAGATTGGATTCGATTCCGTGGTGAGCATCTGCCCGGCTGAGAAGCTGGACATCATGATCACCGACTGGGACGCCGCCGAGACGGATCTGGCTTCCTTTGAGGAAAAAGGGATTGATGTCATCATGGTGGAGAAGGAGGAGAAAGTCCCGGAGACCTGAAAGCTGCCTGAAATTGTAAGCTGCGTCTGCGCCCCTGTGGAAACAGGTGGACGAAGAGACAGAAAGCGGTGCAACGTAGTGCAGAGTATGGCTACGGAATAGTAATACAGAACAGCAATCCAGGGCACTTCGGAAACGAGCCCTGGATACGCTGTCTGCAATAGGGGCTTTAAGGCTCCTGGGCAAGCAAAAACTGTTCCGCGGAAAGGACATTGCCAAAAAGCACAGAATCATATATTTCCTTGCTGTGATAATGCTTCTTCTTTTTGTCGAAGCCATAAAGCCGGAGCCTGGACAACTCCTCCTTGATCTCTAAGATTGCTTTTTTGCATTCCGGCCTTTCTTTCAGCTGCTGCACCAGTTTATCTTCGGATAAAAGGGCAGATTCGATTTCCTCACGATGCTTCCACCAAATATCGATATTCCAGCGCTCGCCATATATGGCAGTCTCAAATCCAAGGAATGCCGCCCCCTGCTCAACATTTAAGAAACCATCAAATCGAGTCGGTATCATCCTTTTAAGAATCTCCCCGGCCAGATCGTAATATTGGGAAGGACTGAATTTCGAATTATCAATGTAAAAATCCAAATCGTTCCATGTCATGATTTTCGTTCGATAACTCCCGACGACAAATGCGTCTCCATATTTGCTTAAAAGGCTCATGAAATCGCTTTTATGAAATAATTCGTCTGCTTTTTCGTAGATAGTCATACACGCGCCCCTTCATCACAAAATTTGCTCATCACCCAACATCAGGAAAATGCAATGTTCAGTATAGCATGGAATGATGAAATTGACAACTATACTACTGCCTTTCCAAACCGGACAGGAGATTTGCTGCAGGCATGGCTTATAGCATGCCTGCCTTCGGAAGCTGTCTCCTGACTGGTGCCACGGGCCAGCTCCACGAAAAGTCCCCAATAAGATTAGCAGGAAAAAAGCATTAAAGTGTGCCTGGGGTGACAGCCTTGATATTCCCCTGCTGTGATAGTATAATACAGACAGGGAAGAAAGGGAACAATACAGCATGGCTAAAAAGAGGCGGAAACGGAAGCCGGATATCGTACTGAAGGACTACTGAGGGACAAGGGGCAGTTCTGCGTGGAGAGCGGCTATGAGTTTGGCCTGCCGACACCTCAGCCGCAAAAATACAATATTTTTCACCTGTGCGGTTGCAGTCCAATGGCTTGTCTGCATGCAAGCTATTGTAATGCAGACGGGCCATTGGATTAGCAACCCACCGCACAGGTGGAATATTTTCGGGATATGGAGCCGCTTCCGTCGCTGCTTTTAGAGAGAACGGAAGCGGCCTTTGTGGTTAGATTTTTAAAAAATAGGTTACAACCAATGCCGCGAAATCCGTACCTATAGATAGAAAGCAGCTTTCAATCTACGGATACAAGGAGGGAAACACATGTGGAAGACAACAGAATCGTAGAACTATACTGGGAGCGAAAAGAAGAAGCCATCCGGGAGACCGCCCTGAAATACGGCAGACTATGCGCCTATATCGCGGGCAACATTCTCTCAAGCCACGAGGACTGTGAGGAATGCGTGAACGACACCTATCTGGCCCTGTGGAACGCCATTCCCAGCCAGCGCCCCAGCAGATTCCCGGCCTTTGTGGGCAGAATCGCAAGGAACCTGGCGCTGAAGAGGTATGAGTACCTCTCCGCGGCGAAGCGGAATCCAGCCGCGGTCACATCCCTGGAGGAGCTGGGGGACTGCGTGTCCGGGGCGGAGAGCGTGGAGTCCGAAGCGGAAAAGGGACAGATAGAGCGGGCCATCACGGAATTCCTCTGGCAGCAGAAAGAAGAGAAGCGGAATGTCTTCATCAGGCGGTACTGGTATTTCGATTCGGTGGAAAGCATCTGCAAAAGCACAGGCTTCACCCAGAGCAAAGTAAAGTCCATCTTGTACGAAATGCGGCAGAAGTTAAGAAAATATCTGGAAAGGGAAGGGTTTGGACTATGAATCAAAAGCAATTGGCGGAACACATCGGGAACATTGAAGACAGGCTTGTCCAGCAGGCGGAGCAGATTCCGGATTACGCGGCGCTGCGCCGGGGAAGGAGAAGGCGGCAGCTTCTGGCCATGGCGGCGGCCCTGGTGCTGATGGTCACCAGCTTCAGCGCAGGCGCGATCGCCTTTGCCTGGGAAATCGTGGTGAAGGTGCCCATGGAACAGGAAATCCTCATGCTGGAGGGAGTCAACCTGACGCTGATCTTCCCCGACAGCTGGGCCGGGCAGTACGCGGTGGAAAAAAACGGGCAGAACTATGTGGTCTACAACCCCAAAATGCGGGAAGCCGTAGGCGAGGGAACCTATCTGCTGGACGGCGGCGTCCTGTTCACCATCGTCTGCTACGAGGAAGCCATGACGGAGGGGCAGTTTATAGAAAACGGTCTGGATTTCACCGCCTATCGGTATCTTCTGGCCACAAGTGACAGAACATATGTTCTGCATTATGCCAGCGATGTGCAGTACGACCCGGAGGACGAAGAGCAGAAGAGCACTTATCAGAAAATGATGTCGGAGATCAAGGACATTCAATTCGTGGTGGACAATCTGTGGGAAGAGTAAAATACCGGATAAACGACTTTTGCAGTAGATAGTGACAAAACGGGCCTGTCCGTGGTAGACTTATAGATAAGCGGCATAGGTTTCGCGCCGCCGCATAGGGTCATCTTCGCGTTCCTGGAAGAGGACGAAAACCGCGCCCCGGTGTCGCTCTGGAGCATGAAAGTGGTGCTGGAGATGGGGGATGAGGAACGAGGATAACGTTCTGAGGACAGTAAAGTGGAGGGTGAAGGGATGATGATTGAGGAAATTGTTAAGGGAGAATCTAAAACAGTCGAATTTAAGGTCATGCTCCCGAAGGATTCTGAAAAATATATAAAAACCATTGTGGCCTTTGCAAATAGCCAGGGCGGGCAATTGGTTGTTGGAGTTGATGACAGGACACGGGAAGTTGTGGGGGTTGACGAGGAAAATCTTTTTAGAGTGATGGACAGTATTTCCAATGCGGTTTCCGATTCCTGTGTGCCGCAGATTGTGCCAAATGTGGAACCACAAACGGTAGATGGTAAAACGGTTATCGTTGTCACGGTGGCACCAGGACCGAACAGGCCCTATTATGTGAAATTGGCTGGTAAGAAAGGAATCCTATGAATTACCAATAGAAGCAATCCGCGAAATGATCATCAATGCGCATTGCCATCGCAATCTGGCGGATGATTCTTGTGTGCAGGTGGCGCTTTATGATGACAGGTTGGAGGTGACTTCTCCTGGCGGCCTTTATAATGGGATGACTTATGAAGAACTTATGAATGGACATTCCAAGCTCCGTAACAGGACGATTGCAAATGTTTTGGGGCAAATGGGGTTTGTGGAGTCATGGGGAACGGGAATCAGCAGAATTATAAAGGCGGCAGAAGATTATGGTCTTCCGGTACCGGAGTTTCAGGTTTTTGATGATATGCTTCGAGTAAACCTGTTCCGCAATTCTATGCCGATAAAAAAGGATAGAAACGGTGGAGAAGCATCGGAGAAGCATCGGAGAAGAATTGACTGACACGCAACAGAAAATCCTTATCCTTTTATCAAAAGACCCACAGCTTTCTGCTTCAAAGATGGCAGACCAGATAGGTGTTGCCAGGAGAAATATTGAAGCCAATATCAAAAAGCTAAAGGAGCGTGGAATCCTGATTCGTCATGGCTCTCCGAAAAAGGGGTATTGGGAAATAGAATATGGGGATAGAATGTGAAGATACGGAACTTGATTGAAAACACACAAGGCGCTGAGGGATGTCTCTGCGAGCACGGTCTCAGCTTTTACATCGAGACGGAAAAGCACAGGCTCCTTGTGGACACAGGGGCCACGGACGCTTTTCTGCGAAATGCGCAACAGCTGGGCGTGGATTTAGAGCAGGTGGACACGGTCATCATCAGCCACGGGCACTACGACCACGGCGGCGGGCTCATGGCTTTCGCGGAGCGCAACCCCCATGCCAGGATATGGATGCAGCGCCTGGCCGGGGAGGCTTACTACCACAAGAACGAAACCATGGAGAAATACATTGGCTTAGACCCGCGAATCCGGGAACTGCCCCGGATTGAATGGGTGGACGGGGACAGGTGAATCGACAGTGAGCTGTTTCTGTTCAGCCGCGTGACTGGCAGAAGGCTGTGGCCCCTGGGCAACCGTGAGCTGATGCTCAAAAAGGGAGACGCTTTCGAACAGGACACATTTCGCCACGAACAATACCTGGTCCTGGAAGAGAAAGGAAAGCGCATCCTGATTTCCGGCTGCGCCCACAACGGAATCCTGAACATCCTGGACAGATACCGGGAGCTTTACGGCTCTGACCCCGATGCCGTCATCAGCGGGTTCCATATGAGCAGAAAGCCCCATTACAGCCAGGCGGATCTGGAGCTGGTGCGACAGACAGGAGAGGAGCTGCGCAGACTCCCCGTCCGGTTCTACACAGGCCATTGCACCGGGGAGATTCCCTATCGGATTCTGAAAGACATCATGGGAGAGCAGCTTTCCTATGTACAAGCGGCGGGGAAATCTGACATGGGCATGGCGGTCAGCAGCTGGTATTTGGCTTTCTGTCGCCGGTCATCCCAGCTCCTCCTTTTTCGAAATGGGTATTTATTTGTAAAGTGAAAGGAAAGCCATTGCGAAACGGTGGGATCCATAGTATGATGGCAGAAAGAGAGTGTGCTTTCCGTCAGAGAAAGTCTTTTAATATGTGAAAAGTGAGGGGTCAAACAGGATGGCTGTCTGGCCGGCGGATTTTGCCGGAAAGAAGAAATGAAAAGCGTAAAAGAGAAAGGAATGCAAACAGAAATGCTGGATGTAAGCTCGAATGAATTCAAAAGAAGCTGGAAAAGGCAGGAGCAGCAAGCAAAATCGATATCGGATGCCTGTGCAAGAAGAATGATGCTTTTTTACGCAGTGGAATGTGGTGGAAAGCATCTATTGATGCTGAGGGAGGGCTGCTTCATGTACTCTCGGATGCCCAATAAATTCAAAGAGCTTTTGCATGATATTAATAAGGTGCTGAAAGAATTGGGGTTGGAAGAAAAATGTGAGTTTCCCACGTTGCAAAGTGAACATGGAGAGAGCATATCGCCAGGACAGTACCAGGAAATGTGGAGATATGGAATTAACATTAAGAAAGCAGATGAAATGGGGAAAATCATAGAAGAGAACATGCTAAAGGCGCTGCAATTGCTGCATGAACTGGAAGGGAGAAAATGGAGCCGAATATGAGTGAAGAGATTTTGATAGTATATACATGGCATGACATTGAGCGCACTCTGCTGTTGGATAAAGCAAACTGGCCGCAGGAATGGCAGGGAATTGAAGCGTACAGCATGGAACTGGTTATTTATGTAAAAAATATAACTGAAAAAACAAGGCAGAGCAGCAAAACCTATTTAAAGCAATTGCTGAAACAATATTTCGTTGATGATGAAATTGTGATTAAAACAACGAAGACAAAGATATCTGTTTTGTGGGAGGAATCGGAAGAAAGAGTAGAAACCGAGATGCTTCCGCAGCCTTTATTCAAGGAATTCTTATATATAGATAATGAGAGTAAGGTCTCGCTAAAGGCATTGGAGGGAGACAGGGTGCCGGTAACCGCATTCCATTCCTATAAAGGTGGAGTGGGAAGGACGCTGTCCTTAATAACGTTCGTCAGGAATATGATACAGGAATTTCAGGACAGCAAAAAGGTTCTGATTGTTGACAGCGACATAGAGGCGCCGGGACTGACGTGGCTGGGACAGGAACAGAATGGAAGCATACCGGTAAGCTACCTGGACGTCCTTTCCATTATTGGCGCAAAAGGCGAGGACGATCAGATTATCGAAAATCTAAGCCATGAGGTGGAAAATTCTTTACTGACATTTCACACAGACAAAATAGAAATTTCGCAGTATTTTCTTCCGACCTACAGGAAAGAGGAACAGCTGTTTGATATCTACGCCAATCCGGAGAGAATCATGGCTGGTGAAAGCAATAAATATATTATAGTGGATGTATTGTCCAAGTTGGGAGCGAGACTGGGCGTGGACATGGTTCTGGTGGATCTCCGGGCAGGAATCAGCGAATATTCTGCTCCATTTTTGTTTGACCCGCGGGTATCGAAATTTTTTATCACGTCTACTTCGAATCAATCCGTTTATGGTACGCATCTGTTATTGCAGCAGATTGGAAAGCAGAAAGGGAACGGCGTAACGAATATCCTCCTGACCATGGTCATGAAAGATACTTTCCGGGGGAAGGAAAGAGATGACATATATGATGTGCTTTTGCAGGGAGATGGACATGGGGATGGGGAAGACATTGCAGATTCTATCATGCAGGTGGAGGCGGTCATAGAAATAGAGAAATGTGACAAAATGATTCATCTGGGCAATTTAGACCAGATTTGTGAGAATTTGAATTCTGAGCCGAGAATGACAGATCCGATTCGAGATATTGTATTGGAGATGTTTCGGGATAAAGAGAAAGGAGCGGTTCCTGAATATGATGAAAAGACAATAGCAAAGTTCAAAAGCTGCCTGCACAGAATCGCTGCCGAAAACGTGACGGCAGAAGGGGCAGATTATTCTAATTTATTGGCAACAAAATCAGTCTTGCAGTTGGGAAGTTTTACCAGGGAAATTCCTAAAATTAATGTGCTGGGCGCGAAAGGGTCAGGAAAGACATACTTATATAAACAGCTGCTCAGTTCAAAAAACTGGGACAATTTTTTAAAGATTTTAGATAAAAAAAGCCAGATTGCAGAGGAGGTGCTAATCTGTCCGGTGCTTTGTTCAGAGGACAGGACACACTTCCAGCCGCTTCTGGCTGCTTGCAGGCAATATTGCATTGAGAGCATGCCGGTAATGAAGACAGATGCAGATATTTTGTCTCAAAATGAAAGAAAAGTCAGGGACGCTATCAGTAAGATGAGCGGAGAAAATGAATGGCAGGACCTGTGGGACGAGATTGTGTTGGGAATGTTCCAAAATATAAATTCCTGGAGTGAGCTGGATGCTTACTTGGAAGGGATTCACAGGAAAGTAGTTTTCTTAGTAGATGGACTTGAGACGCTGTTCCGTAATATCATGAAAGATGGTACGGAAAAAGACGGTATCAGGGCATTGTGCAGGGGGTTGATCAATCGCCTGTATGAATATCGAATCGATAATGCCGGCATTATTGTATTCGTAAGGAAAGATATTGCCGAATTGGCGATGGATGCAAATCTTGCGCAGTTCAGAGACCAATACCAGCGATTTGAACTGACATGGTCGCAGAAGGACGCACTGCTGCTGGCCTGGAAGATGGCGGACAGAGCTGCGAAAATGAGCGGTGTACAGTGGGGAGAGGATGATTTCCCTTTAAACAATGCGACTCGGATTGTACTGGAGCAGAATCTGACCAGATTATGGGGCAAGAAAATGGGCTCCGACGGTTCGAAAAATGCGATAACAGTCCGTTGGGTGCTGGCCTCCCTCTCTGATTTCAATGGCCAACTGCAGGCAAGAGACATTGTGCGTTTTCTGAAATTTGCGACGGCAGATGGCAATGTGGGGCGGGTACAGTACTGTGACAGGTTTTTGACCCCTGAGGATATGAGAAAGGCTGTTAAGGAATGTTCCGACCAAAAACTGGAAGAAGTGGAGCAGGAAATCCATCAGTTAAAGAACTGCTTCCAGATATTGAGAGAAGTGAAGCAGGAGGATAAGCAAGTCCCTTTAAATGAACATGTTATGAGCAGGTTGGGGAGTGATGAGCGGAAGGCGCTGGAAAGGTACGGATATTTAAAGGAAGCAGACGGTGAATATTATATTCCGGAAAGCGTGCGCTATGCGTTAGGATATAATAAGTCAAAACGAGGCGGAATTAAACTGGTATCCTTACTTGTAGACGGATGAATGGAATCGGTGCGGTTTTTAGGGTGCAATTGTACGGAGGGGCGGGAAATCATGCACTTTGACTTCCGAGCGAGCGGAGCCTGATGCTGTTTATCCCCAACATCATCTGGACGAAGACCTTGAATGCCAGGAAGAAGGAATTGGCTTCTATGGCATAGCTTCCGGCTTATGGGAACTCACAGCATAAGGAACTGTCTACAGATAACGGATGTTGGGAAGGAGTTTGCATGGGAATCTATTTAAATCCGGGAAACAGTGGATTTCAAAGAATCATAAACAGCGATGCGGCACAGATGCTCTGCGCTTATTACGACTGCTCCTGTGATTCCCACGGCCTCTTTGATGAAAAGGAAATCGCAGGGGCGGAAGGGTACCTGGTTCACTTAAACCAGTATCATGTCATGAATCTTGATATTACCACTTGCCATCAGGCAAAGGGATTGCGGATGTGGTGTATCTGCCCAGGCGGAAATCCGTGCTTCCGGCTATGATTGTGGAGCTGAAATGGGATACGTCACCAGAAGGGCCATCGGACAGATGAAAGACAGGAATTATCCCGCAGTGCTGCAAGGCTATGGCGGTGAGATTGTTATGGTCGGGATTCATTGTGATTCAAAGACAAAGGCTCACACATGTGAAATTGAGAGGATTTGACCTGCCTGGTGGAGGAGCCATGGCAAAAGACAACGGGAAAATTTCATCTCTGGCCAGTGAAATCATGCGGCTGTCCCATGACCACATCCTGATGCATCTGCGCTTTTTCGACAGTGCGCGGGCAGTTTTCCTATGTACATAGCGGGGAGGAGATTCGACTGTAAACACATCGTCTCTGTCATGCTACAATTCAGGAAGAAAGAGGATGCCAAAGGATGAAAAATATGGAGATTCAGTTCAATAGAATGGACACAGCAACTTCAGCTGATATCATCGACTATCCAAACGGACGGTCAACGGCCCTGTACGAGACGGAGGTTTAGAAAATGGCATTAAAGGACACCCCGCAGCCGGAAATCATAGAAATCAGCGATTCTATCCGGCTTCGCAGATACGATGGCAATTTCGGGCTGTTTCTGCCCGGCCCTTGCCGCCCTGGCGATGCTCCTCTACGAAGGCTACTGGATTCGGTACTTCCGCAGCAGACAGGAAATGACGGATTTCTATTCCTCTTTTCTCGGAATACCGGTAGCCGGAGCCAGCTTGCCGGTGGCGGCATTTTCCTTGCTGGGAATCTACGGCAGGAACCCGCTGATGCTCCTTGCCGTTACTGTCCTGGGCATCGGGCATATCGGGATACATCTGGCGCACAGGAGAGAAGTGTCCGAGAGGAAGCGATAGCGGCGCGTTATCGCCAGTCCTGATACCCTTCGCTTGCGAGTCGGGTTACAATGAAGAAGGGCATACGTGTGCAAATTTTTGTGAATGCAAGTATACATATTGTGAAGGAGAGCGGCTATGAAGGATGTTGAAAGATATGCAATACTTATTATAATCGGGTATCTTGTCTTATGGTATGCGGGTGCGATGTTCAGCTTTTTGCCCTTTTTGGGCGATAGCGCCGTCGTGGGCTTTACCGGGCTTTTGATTGTGATTGTCATAGTGATATGCACCTGTTGGATTATCGACACAATCCAGAAAAAAGATAAGTAAAGGAGCAATGGGAACATTTTCCGAAAAAGGAAAGACAAAACGGCGCCTCATTTTCCTGCTGGGCGCTCCCGGCATCGGCAAGACCGCTATGAGAAGACCCACGGCTGGTCTCTGTTTGAAAAACTCATGCTCTCCGCATGGATCAAGATTTTTGAACCGGAAAATGAAATTGCCGCCAATGTTGCCAGCCAATGGGCAGAAATAGCTGAAAAAACATTCTATAGCGGACGATATGACAGACATGCCGACATGGAAGCCTTTGCCATACAATTTGGGAGAAAGCCCAAAAGCGGATTTGAGGCAGGCTTCGGCATGTTCTGCCACAATTTCTGAAAAGAACTGAGAGGAAGAGTATGGATAGAAAAGCAATGGCAAAAGAAACCCTGGAAATCATGGAACGCGGATACTACGAGCCGTCATTCCATAAAGAAACCGGGCATAAAACAAAAATCATCATAAAAGAAGACATGGAGCAGTCCATCGGCAGCAGCACATTGATCGCCCCTGCGGCCGGAGAGGAAATTCTCGAAAAATTCAGTGCATGCGCAAGATGCAGCCGACCGGAGACAAGAGTGGAAAATATTTCCACAGTAGAGGCCATCCGCATTCTGGCTTCGGAGCGGAAAGCAGCCATCGGCGTCTTGAATTTTGCAAGCGCAAAGAACCCTGGAGGCGGTTTCCTGAACGGAGCCATGGCCCAGGAAGAGAGCCTGGCAGTTTCCAGCACCCTCTACCCTACCTTGACGGCACATGAAGAATACTACAAAGAAAACAGAGCGTATAAATCTATGATGTATCTGGACTACGGCATATATTCCCCGGAAGTAGTCTTTTTCCGCGACGGGGCATTCCGATTGAGCGAGACCCCTGTAAAGGCCTCTGTGCTGACCCTGCCCGCAGTGAACATGGGCCAGGTGCTCCTAAAGAGAGAAAATGTACAGAAAGCCAAAAGCGTCATGCGCCGGAGAATGAAGCTGGCTCTGGGAATCTTTGCGGAGCACAAAGCAAAGCACCTGGTACTGGGGGCCTACGGATGCGGCGTATTCCGAAATGATCCCAGAGAGGTTGCGGCCTGGTGGAGAGAACTTCTGGAAGAGGGGATGGGGCAGTATTTTGATTCCGTGTTCCATGCCGTTTTAGACCGTTCCAAAGATGGAAGCTGTATCAAAGCGTTCCGGGAGTAATTGGCAATCCCTATATTAGACAGCAAGGACGTGCAGGACATGCAGGTTTCGCCCGCCACACATCTGTTGCAAGGCAAGCTGTAGGGAATCGCTCTCTTAGAGATGAAACCATAGAGCTTCGCCGGAGCTGAAGGGGGACAGCGCCAGAGACCGGGAGGTTCCGCAGCCAGTCATAGAAAAGAGACTGGGAACCTGGAGCCGCCGGAGCGCTTTGAAGCGCAGAAAGTGGAAGCATAAAGTAGCGTTGAAATGATAAGACAATTCTGGTATAGTGGATACAGAAAGATTTCATGCCAGAGAAGTTGAACAAATACCCGCCCATGAAGGCATATGGTTACGATATTAGAAAGGAAAGGAAAAAAGAAACATGAGCATGACATTGGCACAGGCAAAAGAAAAACTGAAAAAGTACGGTCAGGAGCACGTCCTGAAATACTATGAGGAGCTGTCCGCCGCCGAACAGACCGCGCTGCTGGAACAGATAGAAGGCTCCGACATGGACATCCTGGATTCCTGCAAGCACCAGGAAGAGCTGCTGGAGCGGGGCGTCATCACGCCACTGGCAGCCATGGAGCTTCCCGAGATTGCGGCCAACCGGGAATCCTTTACCGCCGCCGGCATCGAAGCCATCCGGGCGGGCAAGGTGGGCGCAGTGCTGCTGGCAGGAGGCATGGGCACCAGGCTCGGCTCCGACGATCCAAAAGGCGTGTATAATATCGGCATCACCAGGGAACTCTATATCTTCCAGTGCCTGGTGAACAACCTGATGGAGGTGGTGCGGCAGGCGGACACATGGATTCCTCTCTTCGTGATGACCAGCGACAAGAACCACGAGTCCACAGTCCGCTTCCTGACAGAACACGACTTCTTTGGCTACCGGGCGGAATACGTACATTTCTTCCAGCAGAAGATGGCATTGGCGGTGGACTATGAGGGAAAGGTCTATCTGGAAGAAAAAGGCAAGATGGCCAGCTCCCCCAACGGAAACGGCGGCTGGTTCATCTCTTTAAAAGAAGCGGGCCTGCTGGATTTGATTCACAGGGAAGGCATAGAGTGGCTGAACGCCTTCGCGGTGGACAATGTGCTCCAGAAAATCGCGGATCCCTGCTTCGTGGGCGCCACCATCCAGAAAAAGTGCGTGGCGGGAGCCAAGGTGGTGGGCAAGGTCACCCCGGACGAGAAAGTGGGGGCTATCTGCTTAGAGGACGGCAGGCCCTCCATCGTAGAGTACTATGACATGACCCAGGAGCTGATGGACGCCAAGGATGCCCAGGGAAAGCCCGCCTATCACTTCGGCGTCATCCTCAACTATCTCTTCAACGTGGAGGAGCTGGAGCGCATCGTGGCCCAGAGCTTGCCTTTGCATGTGGTGGAGAAGAAGATTCCCTACCTGAACGAAGCGGGAGAGCTGGTAAAGCCCCAGGAGCCCAACGGCTATAAATTCGAGAACCTTATCCTGGACATGATTCACCAGATGGGCAGCTGCCTGCCCTTCGAGGTCGTCCGGGAGAAAGAGTTCGCCCCCATCAAGAACAAGACCGGCATCGACTCTGTGGAGAGCGCCAGGGAGCTGCTGCGATTGAACGGGGTTATCCTGTAAAAGATAAGGAAATTATAAAAAAGTTCGCCTTATATGCCAGTAAGGCGAACTTTTTTAATGCTTTTCTCATTATATACGGAATAAGATTATATTGCAAGCCCCATTTTTATTTTCTTTAACACTATTTTTTGCTAGTTCTTTACCTTTTTTACGCTTCCACCGCTTTTCTCCTGTTGTTGCTTTTCACTACTTTTCAGGTGCAGACTGTATAGGATGCCCTGAAACAGACTGACCGCATGCAGTACTCCGCCCTGCTTGGAGCAAAGGAATCCTTGCAGAGCGAATCAGGATATATGGGGTCGCATTCGAGGTAAAGGTGTTCATTTGGTAGAAAACCCCTTTTTCATGAGTTCAATCTCCTGTCTGAGCTGCTGGACTTCCTCCTGAAGCTGCCGGACAGCCTCCTCCGTTATTTCATTGCTGTTGCTGGCTGAAGTCTCCCTCTTCAGGAAGCCCTCACGGAGCCCTTCCTTGCTATAATACTGGTCTTTTATGTTATGGGCGATTCCCCAGATCCGCTTTTTGCCGAGCACGTCTGCCGGATAGCCGTACTTGCTGAGAATCTGGCGTGGGATTTCCCCTTTCTGGTACTCCTGCCAGAAGAGTTCTTTGAATTCTTTTGTGAAGTACAGGGTAGATGGCGTGACGGAATAGGTATAAGGATTGCTCCGCAGCATTTCCATTTCTTCGTTAGTGAACACTTTTTTGCCCATAATGCTCCTCCTCGTTCTTATTGTTTGGGTGCCACGCTTAAGCTGTTCTGCGTGGATTTTCAAATGTTTTCAACAATTCTTTATTTGTCATAGCAGCATTGAACTGACCATTTCGTTGCTTACACCATGGGATTTTCGCTTAACAGCTCCTGTTTATCGGTTCATCCATCTGTCTTTCGGGGTTACTCAAATAAGAGGATGGATGCCGGTTCCGGCAATTAGGGAAGTTCGCCTTACTGGCATATAAGAAGAACTTTTTGGGACGTGCGGTGCATATCTTTGGTGTATTGCGAACAGAATCCGTTGTATGGATTTGACCGTTCCCTGGAGAAGTGGGAAGGAGTAATTGGGTAGATTCCCTGAAGATGAGGTGCGGGGCATTATATTGGTGAACATCACGAATCTGGCCAGGAACGGAGACTGTTCTTGGGGGCAGGGAAGCTACAAGAGATTGAGAAGGCAAATGCGTAGTCGTTACAGCGAGAACGTTATGCTGGCAGTGGGAGCGGACATGAACCAGACAGCGAGTACGCTGGAGGTGCTGGGGGAGTGCAATGTGGCAATTTTGGTGGAGGAGCGCGGGAAGTAGCTCGGGGGGAAGATTCAAAAGGAGCATAAGTGTATTTCTGCGCTGGGGAAGCCGGTGGTGGGGCATGTAGTGATTTAGCAATAGAATAGTTAAAGATTTTTTGATAGTTGATTGCCATGGGCCGTTTGGCAGACATTGAGGATGCAAAAGTAATAGGAAATATTTTGTTTATGAAAGGCGATTTAGGGAGTATAAACGGGACTATGGGCAAGCAAAAAATAAAAATTTTGCATATAGCTGAATGTGCTGGCGGCGTAGATAGATATCTAAGATATCTTTTAAAATATATGAATCATGATAGGTTTGAAAATATTCTTTTATGTTCATTTAAGTACAAAAAAGAGGACTATGAACATTTGGCTGATTATATTGAACAGATGGATATTAAGCATGGAATAGGAATTAAATCATTGATGTCAATTTTTTCTGTGCGGAAAATAATTAAAAAGTATAATCCTGATATTGTATATGCGCATTCCAGTATAGCAGGAGCTATTACGCGAATGGCTGATATTGGGATTGAAAATCATTTAGTTTATAATCCGCATGGATGGTCATTTAATATGCAGTGCAAGAATATAAAAAAGCAATTTTATAGGATTATAGAAAAGTTTATGTCGCATTACACAGATATAATAGTTTGTATCTCCGATGCTGAAAAGAAATCAGCATTAAATAGAAAGATATGTAATGAAAACAAGTTATATGTTATTTATAATGGCATTGATATAAATGGATATGACTTAACTCAAAATACACTTTCAAAAGAAACTATAGGAATTTCTGAAGCTTCTTTTGTTGTAGGAACTGTAGGTAGGCTCAGCAACCAAAAAGCACCAGATGTATTTATTAAAGCGGCAGCTCTTATAAAAAAGGAAATCCCTAATGCTTTCTTTTTGATGATTGGTGGCGGTGATAAGTATGACGAAATAGTTAATCTTGCAGAATATTTTGGCCTTCAAGAAAGCTATAAGATTGTAGAGTGGGTTGATAATCCGATTGATTATATCCGGTTGTTTGATGTGGCATTGCTTTTATCTAGATGGGAAGGATTTGGGCTTGTCCTTCCAGAATATATGCTTGTAAGAAAACCTATTGTTGCCACGAATGTTGATGCCATCCCTTGGCTTATTAAAGACGGTAAAAATGGGATATTGATTCCGGTAGATGATGGAGAAGCAGTTTGTAAAGCAGTAGTCAAATTATATAATGATAATGATCTGTACAATAGATTAGCAGACCAAGGCGCCTCAGATGTGTTAGAGAAGTTTAATGCAAAACGAATGTCAGAAGAATATGAAGAGCTATTCAAAACATTAATAACTGCAGGATAATTGTCTAGTAGAGAAATTATGCTTAAATGTAGTGGCTACATAAGTCTTGATTAAAAAAACGCGAATGATCCAGAATTACGAAAAAGGTTTGGGGAGAACGGCAGAAAGCGGGTAATGGACAACTTTCTGGATGCCCAGTTTAAGAAGAATATCCAACTAGTGATAGAAGAGCTGTGAAGTTTTTTGTTTAGGGGATGGAAGCTGTATCCTGAAAATTTTTGAGCAGAAGACCATAGGTAGCGGGTGCTGGGCCATCGGACAGAGGATTCTGTCTAAGCATTAACCAGTGGGGATATTTTCAGAAGATTGCTGCTTTTCTGTGGTGAGTTAAAATATTATATAGAATGGTGAAACGGAACGCATGAAAAAATGTAAAACAGCAGTAATTGTTTATGATTATGGATTCATTAATGGCGGTGCGGCGAAAGTAGCAGTTGAAAGTGCATTGGGGCTAAGGAAAAGGGGAATAGAAGTCGTCTATTTTTCAGCAGTCGGTCCTTTGTGTGTAGAGCTTGCAAAGAGTGACATAAAAAGCATTTGCCTTAACATGAATGATATCAATTCAGGAAAGCGGAGAGAGGCAGTATGTAGAGGAATATGGAATCTAAAGGCTAAAAGGGAACTAAAGAAACTGCTGACTAATTTGGACAGGGATAGTACAGTGGTTCATTTTCATGGCTGGTCCAAAGCATTATCTTCATCTGTCGTATATGCTGCTTCTTCGATGAAATTTAGGATTTTTGTTACGCTCCATGATTACTTTTCAATGTGCCCAAATGGAGGCTTTTATCACTATCAGAGGGAAGAAATCTGTTCTTGTAAGCCTATGTCGTTAAAATGCATTTTAACAAATTGTGACAAGAGAAGCTATGCACAAAAAATATGGAGGGTGTGCAGGCAGACGGTTCAGGACTTTTTTATAAGAAAAAATAAGGACATTACTTATATCAGCATATCAGAATTGAACGAAAAGATAGCTGGAAAGTATCTGGTCGGAAAGCGATTCTACCGGATTAAGAATCCGGTTCAGTTTGGAAAAGAGACTATTAAGGATATAAAAGAAAATAAAGCGATTTTGTATGTGGGCCGTATTTCAGAGGAAAAAGGGATTGAGTTGTTTTGCGAAGCCATAGGGAACTTATTGAAAAAAGACATGCCTGTTGAAGGGGTCGTCGTAGGAGAAGGAGAGTATTCCAGCAAACTGATTGGAAGGTATCCTGAGATAAAATTTGTAGGCTGGAAAGACAGCAATGAAGTGCAGAGCCTTATGTGCCATGCGAGGGCGTTAGTATTTCCTTCGAAATTGTATGAGGGTGCGCCTTTGACAATAGTAGAAGCCATATCGGTGGGGTTGCCCTGCATTGTATCGGATTGCACTTCTGCAGTTGAATTAATCAAAGATGACTGGGATGGTTTATTGTTTCGGTCAAATGATGTATTCAGCTTAGAACAAAAAATAGCCTATATACTGGAAGAAGGTAATGCGGTAAGGATACATCTAAATTTAAGCAATTCCCTTGTTCGGGAGGATTATTCGGCTGATACTTATATTACTAATTTGTTACATGTATATTCAGCATAATGGAAATATGCAGAAGAAAAAGTAAATGACTTAGATAATGTATAAAAACTGGAAAGAGATACCCTATCTTTCAGATGAAAAAGACAAAAGAACAAATCGGTTGGGAAAAAGCTAAATGTTGATAATTTGGACGGGAAGAAACGAAAAATATGGAAACTGTATTGAATGGGGGCATAAATTTTGGTGCATGTAAGGATTGATAGAAAATCATCTTGTTTAGTTTTGTTATTATTGATTACAGTCCTATTCGGTTGCGTGACAAAAAGTGCTGCCATTTGCTTGGGGTGTGCAGTTATACAGGTGATTATGGTTTGCTGGAAAGCAGGGCTTTCTTTTTTGAGTGCTTTCTGCTTTATTATAAATTATTGTCTGCTACCGCAGTACATAGCATATACTGGTGGAAATGTTTATGGGCTGCTGGGCTTAGGATACATAAAGATATATTTTTTTGAGCTCTGTTATTGTTGCTACGCCTTGAATACAGTTATTTTTTCTTTTATTGTTTTTACCTCATTCATCCGAAATGAAAGGAAAGTATTCAAAAAGAATTATAGTTTTTCACATACTACAGTTATCCTATTATCTATTGCAGCGGTTTTGCTGACACTGCTCATCTTTCCCGATATACCACTTGGGTTTGATGTTGAAAATCGTTTTAATAGCGGAATAATTCCTTTTTCCGGGTGGTCTTGCATCCCGTTTTTTTTATTGTCATTAGGATTATTAAGCCAAAAAAGGAAAAAGATAGTATATTCTGCTACAGGGTTTGTATGCCTTTGGTATATGATGCATGGAGAACGCGTAGACGTTATCGGTATGCTGTTTTTCATTGCCATGGTTTTCTTTCATTCCAAAAAGAGAAGAAAACAAGATATAATTGGGGCTGCCCTGATAGGAATGTTTCTTGTCGCTATTTTACTGGCCATTGGTTCATGGAGAGATGGCGAAAGGTTTTCTATTCGAAATATAATTTCGTCTGTTGTCGTACAGAGTACAGTTTGTGATGTGACCAATGTTTTCAATGCATCAATGGATACTTTTTACAAGGGGAATACTTTTGGTGGGGTTACATATCTGAGTTACCTGATTAACTGTATACCAAGGATGCCCGATAACTATTCGTTCCAATACTTGATAGGAAAGACATACAGGTCAGCTGGTGGTGGGATTTTTTTTGCAGAGCCAATAGCAAATTTTGGATTTATATTTACTGCTATGGAAATATTCCTTTTTGCTTATTTTATTTATTTTATAACAAAGAAGCAAACAAAATACAGGAGCCTGATATATGCAGAACTTTGTCTGTCTATTTTTAGGACTGCATGGTATGGATTGAACTATCCGATTGTTACTATATTATACTTCATTCCAGCAGTATTGTTGCTAAATAAATACACATGGATGGCAGGCCGTGGAGCCTCATGTAGTGTGAGCAATGATTTGTCATAAGTACATATGGGCTTGATATCATGTATCTGTAGTTTCTGCTATATCAGATTTAAAGGTGAAGATATTGCACAGTGCGATTGTTTGCATGTTTGGTTTTATATGCATGAAAAAGCTGGTATGTTAGGAGGAGAAGGATGTATTTAATTAATGGAAAATATCTGGAAAATGCTGTGACCGGCGTTGAACGCTTTGCTGGGGAGCTGGTCATCCGGCTTGACAGAATAATAGGAAAAGGTAGGGCTCTCTTGGCAGTATCGGCTGGTGCGGCGAGCATTCCTGAACTGGAGAATATCGGTGTGGTTAAGGTAGGAAAGCATAAGAGGGGTGTGTGGGAGGAATTGGATTTGCCATTGTATGCGGTGAAGCACGGATATACTCTGATAAATCTGTGCAGTGGAGCGCCTCTGCTGAAGCCTGACATCACATGCATCCATGATATGCAGATTAGGGTAAATCCGCAGTTTTTTACCAAGAAATTTGTAATATGGGTAGGGATGAACCAGATAAATGCCTTATGGAGAGCAAAAGCACTTATTACGGTATCGGAGTTTTCAAAATCAGAAATTATAAAATACTTTCATCCTAAAAAAAACATAGATGTGATTTATAACAGCTGGGAGCATGAGGAGTGTATAAAAATTGATGAAAGGATTTTAGAAAGGCTTCCATTCTTGAGAGATAAGGAATATTATTTTGCGATGTCCGGTATAGCACCGAATAAAAATATGAAGTGGCTAGTGGAGACCGCAAGGCTGAATCCGGACAAATATTTCGTGACATCAGGCAACATGAACAGAAAGATGTTTGGAAATCCTGAAGACATGGAGGAAGTTGATAATTTCATTTTTGCAGGTTACCTGAGTGATGGTGAGGTGAAAGCCTTGATGTCACATTGCAAGGCGTTTCTGTTCCCGACATTTTATGAGGGATTCGGGATTCCGCCCATGGAGGCTTTGTTCTGCGGTGCAGATGTAGCTGTTTCGGACAGAAGCTGCATGAGTGAGATATATGGGGATGCGGTGGCTTACATAAATCCGGACATTCCCTGTAAAGACATAGGCTCTATTGTGTTCCCGGAAAAAGAGAAAGGAAAGAAGCTGCTGGAAAGGTATTCCTGGGACAAGTCCGCGCAGAGGTTGTTGGAACTATTGGACAGATATGAGAAAAAGAAGCTTAAGGAAGATTGATTATGTCAAAATTGCTTACAGTAGCAATACCTACTTACAATCGAAAGAAGTATCTGGAAAAAGCTTTACAATCAATTTACAGCCAGTTTGATGAAAGACTGGAGGTTCTTGTGTCAGATAATTGTTCTGAGGATGGGACACAAAACTTTGTTATAGCAAATTATCCAGATGTAGTTTACTATCGCAACGAAGAAAATGTAGGAATGGAAAATTTTAAACGGTGTTATGACAGGGCTCGAGGGGATTTTATTTTACTTTTGGGAGATGATGACATCATAGTAGACGGAACCATAAAAATCATTTTAGATTTTCTTCAAAATAATAAAGATGTAAGCCTTGTTTTTCTTAATCATTCATTTTTTAAAGATGAATTTGATGGAACTATCGACCGACCTTTTGCATCGATACATAATGGCAACTTTGTTACAACGAGCAAAGACAGGTTCATTAATATTGTAAGACATCAGCTGACATTGATAAGCTGCATGATATTATCAAGAGAAGCGTATTTGAGGATTGAAAAGCCAGAGCGCTATGTCAAAAACTGGTTTTTACAGACATGCGTGGAGTTCGAAGCAACTAAGGAGGTGGGGGCCAAATTAGGTATTATATCCGATATTTGCGTAGCACAAAATTTACCACAGAGTAATGTATCATTCAATATGGATGTTTATGTAGAGGTGTTTGTGCTAACTGAACAAAAAGTATTCGAAGAAATAGGGGTTAATTGTGGATATAAGAAAAAGCAGATGCGTAAAATATACTCGGATTTCATTTGTAAAAATCTCCCTATTTATATATTAAGCTGCAAAGCAAAAAATATTAGTTGGAAAGAACCATTTTGGCGGAAAGCATATCCAGCATTAAAAAGATATCCGAGAGTATGGGTTACTATTATGCCAGCAGCATTAACGCCTTCGTGGTTAGCCAAAATGCTATATATAGTAAAACATAGGATTATGAGGAAATAAATGAGAAATAAATCGTTAAAGATAAATACAATATTAAATGCAGTAAGAATGCTTTTGACAGTCCTTGTTCCGCTTATTACGTTCCCTTATACATCCAGAATATTTCAAACGGATGGGAGTGGAGAAATCAGTTTTGTTCAATCAGTTGTGCAAATTTTTACCTTATTTGCATCATTGGGAATTTACGGATATGGTCTTAGAGAGGGGGCTAAAGTACGAAATGATAAGCAGAAGTTTTCAAAACTTGCTTTAGAATTATTTATTATCAATCTTACTGCAACGATTTTAACCTATATTATTTTTATTATAATGATTAATACATATACACCGTTTTCTGCTTCGAAAGAGCTATTTCTGATTCATGGTCTTGTAATTGGCTTTACTGCATTAGGACTTGACTGGGTATTTGGGGCATATGAAGATTATATGTATATTACAATTAGACAAATTGTATTGCAGATATTTGTTGTCATTGCAATGCTTGTTTTTATTCATTCTAAAGAAGATATTTTTATTTGGATGACAATATTGACAATATCAAGCGTTGGATCAAATATCTTCAATTTTATATATGCAAGAAGATTTATCAGTTTTTCCAAAAGGACAAAACTTGAAATAAAGCGCCATATCAAACCAATACTGATTCTCTTTGCAACGGCACTAGCCTCCAGAACATACTTGAACCTTGATACACTGCTCTTGGGTATACAAACAACTGCTCACAATGTTGGAGTCTATTCAGCAGCCGTAAAGATGAATACGGTGCTAATAACAATGTTTTCAGCAATGTCGCCGGTATTTATGCCCCGTTTGATTGATGATATGGCTAAACAGGATAAAAATGCATATTATTTGTTAATGACGAAAATATTTCGTTTAATTTTGTCCATGTGCATCCCTGTAGTAATTGGCTTGGAGATGGTAAGCAAAGAGTTAATCTACATATTGGCTGGTGCAGCATTTTCCGATGCTGTAGTGACCATGAGGATACTGGTTCCGATTGTTCTTGTTTGTTCATGCACAAATATATTATATTATAACGTTTTGGTTCCAAGTGGAAAAGAAGATTGTGTGCTAAAATGCACAATTATAGGTTCGGCTGTAAATTTCATTATTAGTGTGTTGCTTATTCCGAATATGAAAGAAAATGGTGTTGCAATTGGAAGTTTGATTTCTGAGCTGACGGCACTGATAATGGCATTTGGATATTGTAAAAAGGTCGATGGAGAAATTATGAAAACAATTCCATCGGTTTTCAATTACATATTAGGTGGAATTGGAATTGGACTTTGTTGCGGGTTTGTCCATATATTATCTCAAAATGATATAGTCACTTTGACGGTCTGTATTGTGTTAAGCATAATAGTATATTGTGGAATTATATATATCAGAAAAGACGAGATGGTTGCAGAAGGAATTGGAGTGTTAAAAAGCTTTACACATAGATTGAAGAAAAGGTAAAAGGATATAAGCTTTGGAAAGGATAGAAAATTGGTATAGGGAAATCAAGATGGATAATGAACGCCTAGACTATATAGATTTTGTAAAAGGGATTGCCATCATAGCTGTAACAATTGGCCATGTGGTTGGCAGTTATACATTCGGATATTCTCGGCTTAGCTTTTATGTGTACTCCTTTGAGCTTCCGGCTTTTTTTCTTGTAAGTGGGTGGTTGGGACAGAAATCAAATAAGGAGTATAGCTTCATGGATTATATAAAAAAGCAGCTTACGGGTATAGCATATCCTTATGCGACTTTTAGTCTTGTATATATTGTGATTTATACACTTATATCCATAAGAAATGGATTTATTGAATGTATTCGAACAGTTGCATCTAGCTGTTTTTATACAATCTCTTTATATGGATTGGGAGCATTATGGTTCATGCCGACATTTTTTATCGCATCCGTTGCCGCCTATGCATTATGGAAAGCGTGTAGGAAAAAGACTTATATATTAGTTGTACTGACAGCTGTTATAGTAGTCATTGGCTGTATCCTTTCTGACATTACAGAAAACTTATCTTTCTGGAATGATAAAGAAGCTATGGGATATTCTATTATAAGAAGATTTGTCTGGTGGAATTTGTCTTTGCTGTCCAGAAGCATCATATGTGCTTCGCTTGTATTGATTGGAAGACTTCTTTACATACTTAAAAATGCCCTTCGGATGCGGGGGGTACCGAGTATGCTTTATGTTCGGTGGTACTTCTGATACTGGGATTTGTGTTTGCTATACAGCAAGAAAACGTTGTGGATTTACATTTTTCATTTATATATAATCCTGTACTGTTTTATATGAGTAGCATTAGTACTACAATTGGTCTCATGTTGCTTGGAACAAAGATATCAGTCAAGTGGATTAATTATCTTGGCAGAAACTCATTAATTGTTATGGCAGGTCAACTTATACAGGCTTATATTTGCCGGGCAGTAAATATCTATGTTTTAGAGCCGCTTGGGAACGAAGCAGGGGCATGCGCGATAGCTTCATTATTTACGGTAATCTTTGTTTTGATATGCTCGTCAATAGCAGCTTGGGCTATTCATAAGAATACACATCTTAATCTGCTCATCACACCACCTAGAATGTGGAGGGAGCCAGGTTGGAAAGGAAGGGCTTAAGCCCGGCATTGAATTGAAATGAAAGCGGTAATCTTAGCAGGAGGATTCGGCACCCGAATCTCAGAGGAATCCCATTTGAAGCCAAAGCCAATGATTGAAATCGGGGAGAAGCCAATTCTCTGGCATATTATGAAGGAACTGTCCTGTTATGGAATAAAGGAGTTCATTATCTGTGCAGGATATAAACAACATATTATAAAGGAATGGTTTGCCAATTATTTCCTACATACATCAGATGTCACTTTTGATTTAGCAAACGATAATAACATGATTGTGCACAATAAACATGCAGAGGCGTGGAAAGTGACAATCGTAGATACCGGACTCAATACCCAGACTGGCGGCAGAATCAAAAGAGTCAGGGACTATGTGGGCGATGAAACTTTCATGGTGACTTATGGCGATGCCGTGGGTGACATTGATGTGGACAAGCTGGTCAGCTACCATAGACAACAGAGAAAAATCGGCACCATGTCGCTTTACAATTTCGGCCAAAGCAAAGGCGTTGTGGAAATAGAAAAGAGCGGTTCTGTTCAAGCATTCCGTGAAAAATCCGATTTGGATGGGGATTTAATCAACATCGGCTATATGATTTTTGAGCCGGCCTTATTTGACTATATCGCCGGGGATATGATGCCGCTAGAGGGCGATCCGTTACATGATTTGGTAGAGCAGAATCAGCTTGCCGGATATATCCATCATGGATTCTGGCAGTGCATGGATACGCTTCGGGAGAAAGAAAGGCTGGAGAACTGCTGGAACAGCGGAAATGCTCCATGGAAAAAATGGAAGGGTTGATAATGTTTAAGCTGGATTTTTACAAAGGAAAGAAAGTGTTCGTGACCGGGCATACGGGATTCAAAGGATCTTGGCTATGCCATATCCTATCAAATGTGGGGGCTGACGTCACAGGATATGCTTTGCAGCCGCCTACAGAACCAAGTCTCTATGAAATTGCTGGAATTAATCAGGATGTAAAATCTGTCATCGGAGATGTGAGAAATTTGAAAAAGCTGAAAGCCGTCTTTGAGGAGGCTCAGCCGGAAATCGTCCTACATCTGGCCGCTCAGCCAATTGTAAGGGATAGTTATAAAAATCCTGTCTGCACTTATGAGACGAACGTCATGGGTACGGTCAATATTCTTGAATGTGTAAGGGAGTATGAGTGTGTCAAATCCTTCCTAAATGTAACAACAGATAAAGTATACCTGAACAAGGAGTGGGTCTGGGGGTATAGGGAAAATGAAGAGCTGGATGGGCACGATCCTTATTCCAATTCCAAATCCTGTTCAGAGCTGGTGACACATAGCTATAAAAACAGCTTTTTCTCTGATGGAAGAGTAGCCGTTTCTACAGCCCGTGCAGGCAATGTGATTGGAGGCGGCGACTTCGCAAATGACAGGATTATTCCTGATTGCATCAGGGCGGCAGCGAAAGGTGAGGATGTAATCGTCAGAAATCCTTATTCTACACGTCCTTACCAGCATGTTTTGGAACCTGTTTATGCATATCTTATGATTGCGGCAATACAGTATCAAGACGTAAAGTATGCAGGGAATTACAATGTAGGGCCAGATGATGCCGATTGTTTTCAGACGGGAGCCTTGGTTGACCTTTTTGTGGAAAAGTGGGGAGAAGGCATTAAATGGATTAACCAGTTCGATGGAGGACCTCATGAGGCAAATTTCTTGAAACTAGACTGCTCCAAGCTGAGAAGTACATTTGGCTGGAAACCGCATTGGAATCTTGAGACTGCTGTTGAAAAAGTTGTAGAGTGGAGCAGATGCTGGATTAGTGAAGGAGATATCCGTGCCTGCATGGATAAAGAGATAGAAGAATTCCTTAAAGTTAAATGATGGAAGCATGGGAGATGCATAGATATGGCGATGTGGAAAAACGAAGAAGAGGCAAGAAAACAGATTAAGTCACTTGTAGCTGATTATTATCACAACTTTAAAGAACCCGAGGAGTCGAAAGCGAACTTTAGGCCGGGAGACAGAATCTCATATGCATCCAGAGTATACGATGAGAAAGAGATGCAGAGCCTTACTGACGCAATGCTGGATTTCTGGTTGACTACAGGAAGATTTTCAGACCAGTTTGAAAAACAATTTGCTGAATGGATTGGCGTGAAATATGCGTATTTAGTGAATTCAGGATCATCAGCTAATTTGATTGCATTCTCTGTGTTGACTGCACCGGAGTTAGGCGACCGGCAGATTAAGCGCGGCGATGAAGTCATTACTGTAGCCTGTGGTTTTCCCACGACAGTAACGCCGATTCTTCAATACGGAGCAGTCCCAGTATTTATTGACGTGACTGTGCCCCAGTACAACATTGATGTTACGAAACTGGAGGCGGCGTTATCCGAAAAGACAAAAGCCGTGATGCTCGCCCATACACTGGGGAATCCTTTTGATCTGAAGGCTGTAAAGGAGTTCTGCAGTGCAAACAATCTGTGGCTTGTGGAGGATAACTGCGATGCTCTGGGAACGGAATACACAATTGGCTGTGAAACCCATTTTACTGGTACATGGGGGGATATAGGAACCTCCAGCTTCTATCCGCCCCACCATATGACCATGGGGGAAGGTGGATGCGTCTACACGAACAATCCCAGGCTGGGCAGACTGATATTAAGCTATAGGGATTGGGGACGTGACTGTATCTGTCCTTCCGGCCATGATAATTTTTGCGGTCACCGTTATGATGGCCAGTATGGTGAACTGCCGCAAGGATATGACCACAAATATGTTTACAGCCACTTCGGATATAATCTGAAAGTGACAGATCTGCAAGCGGCGGTAGGCTGCGAGCAATTAAAAAAGTTCCCTTCTTTCATTGAGAAGAGAAGACATAACTGGGACAGACTGCACAAAGCACTGGAAGATATTCAGGAAAAGATTATTCTTCCGGAACCTGCCGAGAACAGTAGACCTTCCTGGTTTGGGTTCTTGATCTCTGTGAGGCCTGAAGCTGAAATTGAGAGAAATGATGTGACGCGCTATATTGAGGAGCATAACATCCAAACAAGGCTTCTGTTCAGCGGTAACCTTATCAAGCATCCATGTTTCAATCAGATTAGAGGAACGGACGCTTATCGGGTGATAGGAAATTTGGATAGTACAGAATTCATCATGAACAATACTTTCTGGGTTGGGATTTATCCAGGGATGACGGATGAGATGGTGGATTATATGGCGGAAGTGATAAAACAGGCAGTGGGGAAGTAGATATGGTCGATAAGTACCTTGTATCTCCGAATCTTACAGTGAAGGTTGCAATAGAGAAAATGGCCAAGGAGAATGTAAAGGCCGTAATCGTTGTGGATGATGACAGGAAAGTGATGGGGATATTTTCCAATGGAGATATGCGTAGCTATTTCCTGAAAGGCGGGAGCCTTGCCGAGAACATATGCTCTGCCATGAACAGATTCCCATGTCTGTATCAAAGTGAAGCAGCGGTGATTAAAGAGAGAAAGCAGTACGAGCGTGTCATTTACCCAATAGTGGATGAACTGAACCGCATCATTGAGGTATTAGATTACAGCCGGCCTGCGGATTCGGTTCAGAGCAATGCTTTGGATGGCATTCCTCTAGTCATCATGGCTGGCGGAAAAGGGACAAGACTGTACCCATATACGAAGATATTGCCAAAGCCTTTGATTCCGATTGGAGACAAAACGATAACGGAGAGAATTATTGATTCTTTCAGGAATTATGGGTGCCGGAATGTTATTATGATCCTTAATTATAAGGCAAATATGATTAAGGCTTATATGAATGATTTAGATAAGGATTATAGCATCAGATTTGTAGAAGAAGATGAGTTCCTTGGGACGGGCGGCGGATTGAGGCTCGTGAGGGATATGATTGGTTCGACCTTTTTCGTGTCCAATTGTGACATACTTGTCAATGCCGACTTAGAGTGTGTTTATCGAACACATAAGCAGAAGGGGAACAAAATTACGTTCGTCTGCTCTATGAAGGATGTCATTATTCCATATGGAGTTGTGGAGACGGACGAAGGCGGTATGATTACCAATATGAAGGAAAAGCCGGAGTTCTCATTCCTGATTAACACAGGAATTTACATGATTGAACGTGATGTGTTGGATGATATTGGAGAAGGGGAGTTTATCCATCTTCCTGATTTGGCACAGCGGTATTTGGCAAAAGGTGAAAAGGTAGGCGTATTCCCGATTCCGGAAAAAGCCTGGATGGATATGGGGCAGTTTTCTGAAATGGAAAGTATGAAGAAGGAATTGGGGATATAGGGAAAAGCTGCCATGGGGAGCGAGGTGTTTATTTTTCATGAAGAATGTACTGTTGACGGGGGGAACGGGCTTTATAGGGCGAAATATAATGCCCTGTCTGCAAAAGGCATGTAACCTTTATGCACCCAAAAGAGAAGAATTGAATCTTTATGACGAGCGAAAAGTACGGGAATACATCCGTCAAAATAAGATTGATGTGGTCATACATTCGGCCAATCCGAATCCTGTAAAGAATCAATTGGATAAACAGGATACAATGTTTGAAGATAGTATCCGGATATTTATGAACCTTTTTAAAGCTCAGGATTATTATGAAATGATGTACACATTCGGATCCGGGGCGGAGTATGATAAAAGCAAAGATATATGTCTTGTGACAGAAGAAGAGGAAACGAGATCTGTTCCTTATGATTCATATGGGCTTGCCAAATTTACAATGAATCAGATTATTGGAAAGAATAACAAGCAGTGTAATCTGAGGATATTTGCCTGCTATGGCCCGACAGATCATGAATCTAAATTTATTACACATGTAATTCATTGCTGTATGAGACATGAAGATATTACTATTCGTCAGAATTGCTATTTTGATTATATGCAAGTGGCCGATCTTGCGAGGGTGACAGAATATTTCCTGAATAGAACGCCAAAGTATCGGTCTTATAATGTATGCACAGGAACGAAAACTTTACTATCTGATATAGCTGGGATAGTAAAGAGACAGATGAATTCGGACAGCAATATCGTTATTTTAAAAGATGGATGGAATAAGGAATATACGGGTTCTAATGAACGGTTAATGAAGGAACTTGGTGATTTTGAATTCATTACTCTGGAGGACGGGATAAGACTTCAAATTGAAAGTGAATTGAAAGAAGGTTTGAGGACATGAAAAGAAGGTTGGCAGATATTATAATGGATATACTTGTGGACAATAGCATTACAGATTGTTTTGCTGTAGTTGGAGGCGGGGCAATGCATCTTGATAACGCGTTGGCTCTTAACAATAAGATTCATAAGTATTTTAATCATCATGAACAGGCATGTGCTATGGCAGCAGAGGCATATGCACGTCTGAGTGGGAAGATGGCAGCAGTTTGTGTTACATCCGGTCCAGGCGCAACCAATACGATTACTGGTGTTATGGGAGCGTGGCAGGACAGTTTGCCGTTGATAGTTTTGTCGGGACAGGTGCGCTATGAAATTTCTGTGGCAAAGTCTGGTCTTCCTCTGAGGTATCGTGGTATACAGGAGTTCGAGGTGATTCCAGCAGCGAAAACAATGACAAAGTATGCCGTAATGCTTACGAATCCGCTGGCAGTTAAAAGAGAGATGCACAAGGCGATTTCGATAGCCATGGAGGGACGCAGAGGACCCGTGTGGATTGATGTGCCACAAGATATTCAAAATGCGATGGTAGATGAGGATGAGCTATATCCAATTGAAGAAGAAGGATTTGATTATGCGGAAGCAGATTATAATAGATTTGCACAATTGATTAAGGAAGCTAAGAGGCCATGTTTTTTGGCCGGGACAGGAATTATCAGCGGAGATGCTAGAGATAAATTTATTTCATTTGCTGAGAAGATACAGGTTCCGGTTATAGCAGGTGGAAACATTGCAGATGCAATGTACATGGAGCATCCTCTTTTCTTTGGGCTGTCCGGTACAGTCGGCCCCAGAACAGGGAACTTTATCCTTCAGAATGCAGATCTTATCATAGCTTTTGGCGACAGCATGGGCTACCGCCAGACAGGATTTAATGTAGAAAGATTTGCTCCAAAAGCTAAGCTTGTAATGGTTGATGCAGATAAGCATGAGGCGCAGAAGCCAGGAATCAGGGTTGAGCTTTTGATTAATCGTCCGCTTAATCGTTTCTTTGATGAAATCGAAAACGTAGAATTGAGTCAGGGAGTTTCTGAAAAGTGGATGGGCTACTGTAATATGCTTAAAAACAGATTTAGTGCATTTGAGGCGATTACAGATATAAAAATGGACGACAGGATTTCTTCTTACTATTTCTGGAAAATATTTGATGAGTACCAGGAGGAGGACAGCATCTGTGCTCTTGGAAATAATACAGCAAACACCGCAAAGCTTCAGGTGGGTACAAGCAAGAAGAATCAGAGAGTGCTTACAAATTACACATGTGGATCAATGGGGTATGACCTTCCATGTGCCATTGGAGCAGCGGTGGCTTCACATAAAAAAGTATACTGTATTACTGGAGATGGCTCTATTATGATGAACCTACAGGAATTACAGACTATCAGGTATTATGATTTGCCAGTCGCCATTGTGGTCTTTTCTAATGATGGGTATGCAGCTATCAGACAGACCAGCAAGAACTTTTTCAACGGCGTTTGCATTGGCTGCACGAAAGATACCGGAATCAGCTTTCCAGACTTTGCAGATGTCGCCAAAACTTTTGGTTTTAAATATATGAAGTGTTCAACAAATGCTGAGTTAGAAAAATGCGTAAAATGGTTTATCAATTCGAAAGAAAGAGTTTTGCTGGAAATCGAGCAGATGTTTGACAACCCGGTCGTTCCTAAACTAATGTCGAGACTAGATGAAAATGGCAAGATGCAGTCACCAGTTTTACATGACATGGCTCCTCTTTTGCCGAAAGAAGAAATTGATATCCTTATGATTGCAGAAAATGCAGACGAATGAAGCGGTGGGGAAAAGCAGTGGAATTGTCACTTAATAAAAATGAGTTAAAAAGATATCTTGCTTCGCAGTTAGGGCATTTTTTCCCTGACAATATAAGAATGGAAGGTAGAGATATTGATATTGCACTGGATGCTGCGTTGGAACGGTTGGAGTATTGCTTTAAGCATTTGACATTTCCGGCGTATTGTACAGATGATGGGCAAACACATTTCTATCATCTGAATGGCGATCAGTATGCGCAGTTTTTATACTATTTTTCCAATTCATTGTGGAATCATTCTCAGAATAAGCCGATTTGTGACAAGATTATTTATCTCAACCGGGTATTGAACAATTTCTTTTTTTCATATAAAGGAAAGTTGCCGGATATCTTTTTTTAGGACATCCGATAGGCACGATTTTGGGGAATGCAGTTTATAGCGACTATCTGGTTGTATTCCAGAATGTAACAGTGAATACCAGCCAAACCCCGGACGGGGGGTGGCACCAATACTTGGCAAAGGGTTATTTCTCGGTGCAGGTGCGAAGATTATAGGAAATAGGCCAATAGGGGACCGGGTCTCTGTTTCGGTAGATACGGTCATATATAATCAGGAGATAGGAGACGATATGGTTGCAGTTACTGACCACAATGGAAATGTGCTCATAAAGGATAGAAAAAAAGAGAAGTGCATGTCACAGAATTATTTCAGAGTAAAAATATAGTATGGGGAGGTCTTGGGAGTGCTTAATTTGGATCAGTTCATCGGAAAATATGTCACAAAACGTCCTCAGAGCATGTTTTTGCAAGACATAGAATGCAATAGGGACAAATTGACGAAAAAGATTGAAGGGAAGACAGTACTTGTAATTGGGGGTGCGGGTTCTATAGGTTCGTCATTCGTTAAAACAATTCTTCCTTTTAAGCCTGCATCATTGGTTGTTGTTGATATAAATGAAAATGCACTGGCTGAATTAACGAGGGATCTACGTTCGACTAGAGAGATGTATGTGCCAGAGGATTATATTCCTTATCCAATGGACTTTGCGTCTCCTGTTTTTGAGAAGATGTTTAGAAAAAGAAAAGGATTTGATATTGTAGGAAACTTCTCCGCACATAAGCATGTCCGTTCTGAGAAGGACATATATTCCATAGAAGCGCTACTTCAGAATAATGTCATCCATGCCAAATCATTATTGGATCTTCTGGCCGAATTTCCGCCGGAAGAATATTTCTGTGTTTCTACAGATAAGGCTGCAAATCCTGTAAACATCATGGGTGCCAGCAAACGAATCATGGAGGATTTGATATTTGCGTATTCGGATAAATTTCTGGTAAAGACGGCAAGGTTTGCAAATGTTGCTTTCTCGAATGGTTCTTTGCCTGCAGGATTTCTTGCCAGGATTCAAAAGCTTCAGCCCCTGTCGGCTCCAACGGATGTGAAGAGATATTTTGTATCTCCAGAGGAGAGTGGCCAGATATGCATGCTCGCATGCATGCTTGGGCAAAATAGGGAGATTTTTTTCCCACGGCTTGAAGAAGCGCAGATGATGACTTTCGATAAAATTGCCACAGCCCTGCTTTATGAGTATGGCTATAAAGTTATTGAGTGCGCAAGCAATCAGGAAGCAATAGATATGGCAGAGGAATTAAAAAATGGAAGCAAGCGGTATCCCGTTTATTATTCTGGCTCTAATACGTCTGGCGAGAAAGCTTACGAAGAGTTTTTTACGGAAGGTGAGAGTGTTGACTTGGAAAGATTAAATGCAGTGGGAATAGTAACGGGAAAAACCATTCCAGATAGAAGTAAGATATACGGACTGATTCTTCAATTGGATGAGACATTTGGGAAAACTGAGACAACAAAGGAAGAAATCGTAGCTATTTTGAAGGACTATCTTCCCAACTTTGAACATATCGAGACAGGAAGGTCTCTTGACAGTAAAATGTAGGAGGTATGAACGAATGGAAAGATTTATTCCATTGTCAATTCCCAATTTTGAGGGAAATGAGAAGAAGTATGTGGATGATGCACTTGAGCAGGGCTGGGTTTCCACTGGGGGAACATATATTACGAAGCTTGAAAGACAAATTGCTGAATTTCTGCATGTGGATAATGTAGCTGCTTGTCAGAGCGGAACTTCTGCGCTTCATCTTTCCATGGTAGAAGCAGGTGTTAAGCCTGGAGATGTGGTGCTTGTCCCTCCGCTTACGTTCATCGCTGCAGTCAATCCGATTGCGTACCAGTTCGCCACACCGGTTTTTATCGATTGCGATGACAGCTTTTGCATGGATCCGGTCAAGCTACGGCAGTTTTGCGAAGAAGAATGTGAATTTAGGGAAGAAGTCCTGACCTATAAGGGAAAGAGTGTTAAGGCGCTGGTGGTTGTTCACATTTTCGGAAATATGGCAGACATGGTTTCTATCATGGAAATCGCGGATGAATTTAAGCTTAAAGTCATAGAAGATGCTACAGAAGCACTTGGGACATATTATGTGGAAGGAAGATATGCAGGTAGGTATGCTGGTACAATCGGCGATTTCGGGGCTTATTCATTTAATGGAAATAAGATTATTACGACTGGCGGAGGCGGAGCTGTTACAGCAAATAAGAGCGAGGTAGTCGACCATATGCGTTATCTTTCTACACAGGCAAAAAACGATGCGCATTATTATATTCATAATGAAGTCGGATATAATTACAGAATGACGAATCTACAGGCCGCTCTCGGGGTAGCGCAAATGGAAGAACTTCCAGAATTTATCAGAAGAAAAAATGCTAATTTTGAACTTTACAAAGAATTGTTTGGAAAATTTGAACTTGGAAAAGTGATTGATTTCCGCAAGGGGGTAGCTTCTAATAAATGGTTTTATTCTCTGGAAATAAATAGACATAGAGTAAGGGCAACAATGAAGGAAATTATAACAGCCCTCGAAAAGAGAGGTATTCAGACAAGAGCCATTTGGGGGCTTATTAATGAACAGATGCCTTATCAGGAAGATGTAATATATAAACTTGAAAAGGCACCATATTATGCAACAAGAATATTGAACGTTCCAAGCAGTACACAGATTACGAAAGACGAAATCGTGTATGTAACAGAACAGATAAAGGAAGTGTTGGAGGACTTGGCATATGGGTAATACCCTGAGTGAAAGCCGGGGGGGTAGAATTGATTCGTTACAGGCTGTAAGGGCTCTGGCCTTTCTCGGAATTTTTGTTTCACATTCAGAGTTGAGTTCCCAGCTTGGAGCATGGGGAGTGTCTGTTTTCTTTGTATTGTCAGGATTCCTTATGGTCTTTACATATGCTGGAAAAGAGTTAGCGACTTCGCCGAGAGACGCTTTCAGGTTTTCGGTAGGAAAAATCAAAAAACTGTACCTGTTGCATATTGTTATGATGGCTGTGGCAATACCTTGGGAAATTAAAAAAAGCGGTCTGGAAACAAGTGCCAGAGCTGTAGGTTTATGGCTGATAAAGATAATAAGCAGTGTATCTCTGCTCCAATCATGGGTGCCCACATGGACTGTATTCGGATCCTTTAATGGAGTAGCGTGGTTTTTGTCGGCAATGTTTTTTATATACTTTGTATTTCCGTTTATCCTGAAAAGAATAAGAAGCTATACGAATGTAGTAAATGCAGTAAAAGCAATGCTTGTCACATATGGGCTGATGATTGCATTTACATTTGCGACAAGGAATGTGGTTATTATAAGCACATATCCGGATAATTGTTATTGGACAGCTTATACGTTTCCTGTATTGCGGATTGGGGATTTTATTTTAGGATGTAATTTGGGATGGTTGTATTTGAACAGGTATGACAGAAATAAAACCAAATCCATTTCTGCCACGATTGCAGAGATTTTGATATTTGTATTAATAGGGATATCGGCATATATTTATTCATCGCAGAAGATATTGATTGGTCAGAATTGGTTCAAGTACACGAATCTGTGGATTCCTACATCTATACTTTTGGTATGGCTGTTTGCTGTAAATAAGGGGAAAGTATCAAGAGTGATGACAAATAATATTACTATTTGGATAGGGAATATAAGCCCAATAACTTTTCTGATTCATGGCATGGTTATAATCTATGTTAGAATTATTTTTAGTCATACTGTAGAAAAGGAGCTAATGGCGATGCTTAGCGAAATGTTATCATCGCCACCTACCGGAGCATTGGTGAATTATATGTATAAGATAGCGCGCTGTATTGTCGCATTTGCAATAACGATTATAGCATCTCTTCTTTGGAGAGATGCTATCGAGCCGAAAATAAAGCGATGCTTCAAAGTAAGAATAGGATAATTTAATTACGATTATTTATGTTTGAGTATAATAGGCTAATAGGACAACGATAGGAGAAATACAAAATTGGAGGTTGTACGATGAACATAATTTTTATGGGACGGAAGAGTTATGCTGCTGAAATGTTGGAATGGACAGTCGGCCAGGGCATATGTGTAAAGGCGGTCTGCACTGATTCCCAGTACGCAAACTCACCGACAATGCTTAGGGCGCAGCATCTTGGTATTCCTGTCATAAGTATGGAGGAGAGTGAACAGTATGTTGAGGAACATCCTGGTGAAATAGATTTGATTGTCTCATATTTGTATTGGAGAAAAATCAGGAAACCTCTTATAGAAGGGCCGAGATATGGATGTATCAATTTTCATCCGGCGATTCTCCCTGACTGGAGAGGATGCGGTGGATATAACATTGCTATCTTAAATAAATTACAGGAGTGGGGTGCTACAGCCCATTATATAGATGAAAAAATAGATATGGGATCTGTTATCAGAGTTTTCAAATTCAGCTTCGATTATCGGATGGAAACAGCCTATTCATTGGAAAAGAAAACGCAGCGACTACAGATGGATCTGTATAAGAGCGTAATTATTGATGTAATGGAAAAGGGAAGGCTGGAATGCACTGCGCAACAAAAAGAAAGTGGGATATATATTTCTAAGAAGCAGATGCTGAAGATGATGGAGATTGATTTAAATAACCTTGAGGATGAAGATTTGGATACAAAAATCAGAGCTTTTTGGTTCCCGCCCTATAGCGGCGCAGGATTCAAATATAACGATAAATTTTATACTATAATAAATGATGACATTCTTAAAACGTTACAAGATGGAAATTCTACAGCACTGGTAAATAAAGAGACAAATCAGTGTGGGGGGGTAAAAAGATACCATAGGCAACTGGCATATATCTATGCAGAATGTAGGGCCGCCTGATGAGAGATTTGGTAATTGTGGGGGCGAGCGGATTTGCAAGAGAAATTCATTGGATTATAGAAAGAATCAATCATATTTCAAGACAATGGAATTTTCTCGGTTATATTGATATGGACACGGCAAGTCCTGATATTATTGGAAATGACTTATATATAGTGAATTATGATAAGGAATTAGCTGTGGTGGTTGCCATAGCAAATCCGTATGTGCGTAGAAAATTGGTAGAATTGTATAAAAGTAATTATAGATTATCATTCCCCAATCTTATTGATCCGAGCGTTCTTTTCTCAGGAGATATTACTATGGGAGAAGGAAATATTGTATGTGCCAGGAGTATTTTGACAGTAGATATTGCCCTTGGAAACTTTAACATAATTAACTTAGATTGCACTATTGGACATGGAGCTTCTGTAAATGACTATGTTACTATAAACCCAGGCGTTAATATTTCTGGAGACGTATCATTAGAGGAAGGGGTAAGTATCGGAACAGGAGCCCAGATACTACAGGGACAGACGATAGGAAAATATGCAGTAATCGGCGCGGGAGCAGTTGTGACCAAAAGTGTACCGAAAAAATGTACAGCGGTCGGAATTCCAGCTAAAATAGTAAAGACAGGAGATAACGTTTAGATGAAGACATTGATTGTTGCAGAGGCGGGTGTCAATCACAATGGCAAGCTGGCACTTGCAAAGGAATTAGCAAAGAAAGCCAAAGAGTGCGGGGCAGATATTGTAAAGTACCAAACTGCAAAGTTGGACTCGCTTGTTTCCAGATATGCGCAGATGGCAGAATACCAAAAGAATAATATCGGCAAGGATGAATCACAGAAAGAAATGCTGTCAAAGCTGCTGCTTTCGTTTGATGACTTCATGGAGTTAAAAGCTTATTGTGATGAGATTGGCATTATATTTCTTTCCACTCCTTTTGATTTATATAGCATCGCTTTTTTAAAGGAACTTGGCTGTGAGATTTGGAAGATTCCTTCAGGGGAGATTACAAATCTTCCTTATCTAGAAAAGGTGGCATCCATGCATGAGCCGATTATCATGTCTACTGGTATGAGCTCTTTGGGGGAGGTAGAAGCGGCAGTTAAGGTGCTGAATAATGCCGGAGCAGGAGAGATTACTTTGCTTCACTGTACTACTCAGTATCCGGCACCATATGGAGATGTGAACTTGAAAGCAATGCTCACTCTAAAGGAAAAGTTTGGATGCAAAGTAGGTTATTCGGATCATACCAAAGGAATAGAAGTATCAATTGCTGCAGTTGCGATGGGAGCTACAGTTATTGAGAAGCATTTTACCCTTGATTGTAATATGGAGGGCCCTGACCATAAGGCTAGTATAGAGCCGAATGATCTGGCTGAAATGGTTTCTTCAATTAGGCATATCGAGGATGCCTTAGGGACGGGAGAAAAGAAACCGGCAAAGTCAGAGGAAGCAAATAAAGCGGTGGCAAGAAAGAGCATTATAGCAGCAAGAGACATTAAAAAAGGGGAATTTTATACAGAAAAAAACCTGACAACAAAGCGGCCAGGCAATGGCATCTCTCCAATGAGATGGCATGAGTTTATAGGAAAAGTGGCAAATCGTGATTATTATGAGGATGAGTTGATAGAGGAATGAAAAAGATAGCGATAGTAACAGCAACCAGAGCGGAATACGGATTGCTGTCACAGGTTATAAAAGAACTGCGTAAATTTGAAAATGATGGACTTCGCGTGGATTTGATTGTGACAGGAACTCATTTAAAAGAAGAGTACGGATATACGATTCAAGAAATCGAAAGGGACGGGATACGAATTGATAAAAAAGTCGATATTCCTGTAAAGTCTGAAACGGCGGATGATATATCCAATAATTTGGCAGCAGCGCTGATAATGTTTTCAAAACTGTTTTCAGAAAGAAGATATGATGCTGTTATTTTGCTTGGAGACCGTTATGAAACTTTAGCTTTTGCCATAGCAGCAGGAAATACACATACTCCGATTTTTCATATAGCTGGAGGGGATACTACAGAAGGTGCTATTGATGAGTGGATAAGGCATTCCATCTCAAAGATGAGTTATCTGCATTTTACTACGAACAAAGAGAGCAGAAGGCGCGTAATCCAGATGGGTGAGAATCCATTAAGAGTTTTTGACTATGGATCGACTAGCATAGATAACATACTGCGTATTGCAGATATGGATTTGGATGAGGCATTGGAAGGCCTTGGGCTTGATTCATGCAAATATGCGATATGTACATATCACCCGGTGACAATGGAAGAAGGGACGTTAGATAAACAGATTCATGAATTTATTGAAGCCTTGAAAAGCTATCCTGATATAGAATTTATTATTACAAAATCAAATGCCGATCAAGGCGGTTTACGGATTAATAATATGCTTAGTGACGCCGAAAAAAATATTTCAAATTTACATGTTTTTGCATCTCTGGGGGCAAGAAGATATTTGTCATTAATGAAACATGCGGAATTCGTCATAGGCAATTCATCCAGTGGCATAATCGAAGCGCCTACATTTCATATTCCTACGGTCAATATTGGAGATAGGCAAAAAGGGCGTCTGCAGACGGAAAGTATTATAAATTGTAAAACCGATAAGGGCTCCATTATTGATGCAATTAGACTTGCGCTTTCGCAAGAAATGAGGGACATTTGCGCCAAGGTTGTCAGCCCATATGGAGATGGGACGGCTGCTGAGAAAATTGCAAAGAAGAGCGTAGAGATAGTTTTAAGTGAAAATATAAATCTTAAAAAGAAATTTTATGATTTGGAGGTATAGACGTGAAAGTACTGGTGGTTGGCTTAGGCTCTATGGGAAAAAGAAGGATTCGACTGCTGAAAAGATTTGAAAATGTAACAGCTATTATCGGCATTGATGAGCGTGAAGACCGCAGAAGCGATGTGGCCGAAATATTGTCCGGGGGGGTATACACCAGCATAGCCGAGGCATTAAAAGAGCACCCACAAATAGAATGTGTATTTATTTGCACTTCACCGCTTTCGCATAGTGGATTAATCAATGAGGCTTTAGATTACAATCTTAATGTTTTCACGGAAATTAATCTGGTTTCAGATGGTTATGCAGAGAATATGGAGCTGGCCAGAAAGAAAAAGAAAGTATTATTCATATCATCTACTTTTTATTATAGAGAAGAGATTCAATATATCAGAGAGAGACTGGCAGGAAAATCTAGATTAAATTATATGTATCACGTAGGACAATATCTACCAGACTGGCACCCATGGGAGAGCTACAAGGAATTCTTTGTAGGTGATAAGCGCACAAATGGCTGCCGTGAAATTATGGCAATAGAATTTCCATGGCTTATCGGGACATTTGGAGATGTCGAAAAGTTCGCTGTATTGTCTGATAATCTTTCTGATTTGAATATACAATATAGGGACAATTATATGATACAGCTTTTGCATGTTAATGGCAATAAAGGCACGCTGATTGTGGATATTGTTTCTCCAAAGGCAGTAAGAAATCTTGAAATCTATGGGGAAGGAATCTACTATTCATGGAATGGCTCGCCAGATGGTTTAGAGTTCTTTAATGCGGATGCTAATAAAATAGAAAAAGTGGAATTTCATGAGATGGCAGAACACATTGAAGGATATGAAAAATTCATCGTTGAAAATGCATATGAAAATGAGATAAGAGATTTTTTTAGTGCAATTGATAAAAAGGTCATTCCGCAATATGGATTTGAACAGGATTTAAATGTGCTAAAATTAATTGATAAAATCGAGGTTGCCAATGAATGATTTGAAAGTATGCTTTGTTGGTATAGGATCAATTGCAGGGAGACATATCAGAAATTTAAGTGAAATCTGTAAAAAAAATTTTATTAACCTTGAGATTGATGCTTTGAGAAGAAGTCAAAGGAAGTTGCCTGATAAAGTTTGCGGATTGATTCAGAATGTATATACTGATACTATTGATTTACCGGACGATTATGATGTCATTTTTATAACAAATCCGACTGAGTTTCACATTGATACGTTAAAACAGGTTAATGATAAAGCTAAAAATTTCTTTATTGAGAAGCCATTAACTTCTTATAAAACGATTAATGAAGTTTTTGAGATAGAATATCGAAAGGATAGCATTTATTATGTGGCTTGCCCTCTCCGATATACCAACGTTATTCAATATCTAAAACAAAATATAAATTTCCGAGATGTTATTTCTGTAAGGTGCATTAGTTCAAGTTATCTTCCAGATTGGAGACCGGGAACAGATTATAGAAACACATATAGTGCACATAAGGATTTAGGTGGCGGAGTAAGCATTGATTTAATCCATGAGTGGGACTATATTCAGTATTTGTTTGGAAAACCAGAGAGTATCTTCTATGCTTCTGGAAAAAAGTCGAATCTTGAGGTTGATTGTGAAGATTATGCAATTTATGTTGCGAATTATGCTGATAAGATTATAGAACTACATCTTGATTACTTTGGGCGTAAAACTTTAAGAGAAATCATGATTTTTACTAATCAAGATACTATCGTTGGAGATTTGGTGAACAGCAAAGTCGTTTACCTCAAAAGCGGTAGGATTATTGATTTCTCAGAAGAGAGGAATGATTACCAATGTAAAGAATTGAGAACATTCTTGAATATTATTGAACATAAGTGTGAAAATGAAAATTCGATTCTAACAGCATATCAGACCCTTAAATATACGCAAGGTGTCATAAAAACGAAAGGGGTTAAATATGATTTTTGATTCGTCAAGCTCATTGCAACGATATACAGGTATTTACCAAAATTTGGATAGAACTATTGAATATATAACTCAAACTTCCCACACTACTTCCGGGAATAAAGCCTTGTAATGCCGGCTGGGATACAAACCAGTTAATCAGTTGCGTTTTTACTACATTTGTGATTTTGATTGTCTCTGTCCTGAACCCTTCCATAAAGATGCTGACTAGACTGGACAGGGCTGTACACAGCTCTATGTCCTGTATGTCATCACAGCACACATAGAACAGCTCGCAGATTGTCTTGGGATCACTGGCTTTCCTGCGCAGCCATTCAAGCAGTATATACCGGGTAAAGACAATGGCAGTGCTGCTTGCTGTCATGTCGTAGTTGAGCCCTTGGAATCCGCTGCCCAGGCAGAGCAGGGACTTGCCGGCCCTGAAAAAGAGCTCAATGCTCCACCGGTTCCCATATAAGCGGACTGCTCCGCTGTTTCTGAGACTGCAGTCAGTCGTCAGCAGGATGATGTATTCGCCCGCTTTGTTCCTGTTCCTGACGAATACAAGCTTTACTGGAATGCCGTGCTTTTTCGTTGTTACCGTGATGGAGCCGAATATATTCCCTGCCTTGTTGAATGCGACCAGCTTACTGAGGGCTTTGAGGTTGCAGAGCCTGCCCCGGTAACGGCAGAGCTGTTTGCTGTCCTTCAGCATTCCGATCACGTCCAGGCCTTCACTGAGAATGTTATGGATAAAGGGCTCATTTGTGAACCATGTATCCATCAGGACATAGCTGGCCTGTATCCCGGCTTTCAGAACGTTGCGGATCATTGCCATGGCGGCATCCGGCTTATGGCAGACCGCTTCCTGGCGGCGCTTATAGCCGCTTTTGCGCCTGTCGATTCCGGATGCAGCCCCCATGATATGCTTCGCGGGATTTGCGGATGCCATCATGTTGAACGCAGCGGGAACAAAGCTGCAGCCGTCCGTCCACCCCGGGGTCAGCATGTTGAATCCTCTGACCATCTTGTGGGTAACATGGCTGCAGACCCGGGAAAGCAGCTCCGCCTGGCTGCTGCGGTTCCTTTCTATTACGGAATCGTCAGGGACCAGGCATTTTACCCGTTCCCTGTGTGCAAGCGATGAAAAATAAGCCGCCACCCTGGCAGAAAGCAGAGTCAGGAAGCGCTGCCAGTTGTACCTTGGCTCATT